>Ga0206864_1136_pt1 | contig 24725 bp, 5 predicted proteins | sample Alteio_BWOrgCont_42_FD_152632 | JGI IMG/M metagenome (GOLD analysis project Ga0206864, IMG submission 152632) | Enriched cells from forest soil in Barre Woods Harvard Forest LTER site, Petersham, Massachusetts, United States -... | ecosystem: Environmental > Terrestrial > Soil > Temperate forest > O...
ACAGCTCCCGTGGGCGAACCGGCAAAAAGCGTTACGCCCGAAGCATTTATTTCCCTTATTTCGTTGTTGAAATAATCTGCCACAAATAGGTTTCCCGAAGCATCAAAGGCTATATCAATAGGTTGGTTAAATTCTGCCGAGGTGAGGGTGGTGCTGTTTATTCTCCCAACTGTACCATTTCCGGCGTAAGTGGTCACACTACCCGAAGACAGCGCCACTTCCCTGATCATGTTGCTTTTTTGATCAGCAAAGTACAAATTCGCTCCGGCAGCGTCCAGGGTTAACCCGGCAGGGCCATAGGCTGAGTTGCTTGCTATGGTTGTAACAACGCCGGTTGCTATCACAATTTTCCGGATATCACCGCCGTAGTAGTCCGCAACATATAAATTAGCTCCCGCCGCATCTATGCATATGCCGTCCGGATAATTAAAGCTGGCGGCTGTACCTGTCCCGTTTGTAGTACCGGCTGTGCCGCTGCCGGCAAACGTTGTTACCACGCCGGTTGAAATTACGATTTTACGTATCAAATTATTGGTTTGGTCGGCAACATACAGGTTTCCTGCACCATCGCCGGCCAGACCCTGGAGCTGATTAAACCGCGCGGCGTTTCCGGTACCGTTAGCATTGCCGGCTGCTCCTGCAGTACTGCCGTAAAGGGTGCTTACCACGCCGTAAGCTGTAGCCGGCACAGCGCCGCCCGTATTGGCCGGGGAGTTGCTGCCGGGTGTACCCTCTGTGTAGGTAATGGCATTAGTGCCTGCATTGTAGCTGATATTTGGTGCCGCACCCACTGTTATGGTTACGGTGCACGTCCCTGTGCCTCCGGCCGCGTTAACAGCGGTGACGGTGTATACGGTGGATGCGGATGCTGCCATTGGCGTGCCGGTTATTACCCCAACCGAATTGATGGATAAACTTGCCGGTAGGCCGGGGCTGATGGAAGCGGATGTGACAGGGCCGCCGCTGGCTACAGTTGGCGTTAAATTAGAGATTGCAGTACCTACGGTATAAGCAACGGGTGTAGTGTAACCGAATACGGGAGGCGCGGCAACCGAAATGGTTACCATGGCCGTTCCCGAACCACCGGTCGCGTTAGTAGCGGTAATGGTGTACACAGTGGATGCGGATACTGCCATTGGCGTGCCGGTTATAACCCCGGCAGCAGTGATGGACAAGCCTGAGGGTAAGCCGGGGTTGATGGACGCGGATGTGATAGGCCCGCCGCTGGTTATTGTCGGTGATAAATTGGAAATGCCTGTACCAACCGTGTACACAGGCGGATTGGCATAACTGAATACGGGCGGCCCACCCACCGTTATGGTCTCCGTGCAGCTTGAAGAAGTACCAAACTGCCCATTGGCGGTAATGGTAAAGGTAACCGGCCCGAAATCGGCTAAGGGTGTACCGCTGAAAGTACCGGTGTTGCTGTTAAAGCTAATCCCTGAAGGCAGCGTCCCCCCGCTGATGGTATAGTAAACCGGTGGATATTTGGTGATGGTATTCTTAGTAAAATCCGACACATAAAGGTTGCCGCTCGCGTCGACGATCAGGCCCCTCGGATCAGTGAGTCCCGTTATGGATGTGATGAGCGTGCCGGCTGGCGTGTAAACGGTTACTTTGCCGGTGCCGGAATCGCCGATATAGATATCGCCGTAACTATCTAAGCATAGCCCATATGGCGTGGAAAGCCCGCTGACCAGGGTGGCGACATAAACGCCGGCCGAGGTGTATTTTTGAAGATTTTGATTGCCTGCGTCCAGCACATAAATGCAGCCGCCTCCATCAACCGCTACGTTGATGGGTGTACTTAAGATAGTGGAGGCCCGTATCCTCAGCAACCGGGTACCTGTTGTGCTGTATTCATAAACGGCGTTGCCAAAGTCATCCGCAAGATAAATATTATTCGAAGCATCGATCGCCATACCCTCAATGGCAAGGGCGTTTGTGGTAATGGTGGATGAATAAGTTCCCGCAGAAGTGAATTTGTAAAGATAACCACCGTCTTCCCCTGAATAAGCATTTCCGGAGGCATCGAAGACAATACTGGTGGGGTTTTGCTTTTGAGGAAAGGACGTCCTCGCGATAAAAATTCCGGTATAGGCGCTGGTTGTGGTATTGTATTCCAGCACATTGTTGGTGGCCGTGGCATAGTTGGTTACATAGAGGCTGCCGCCCGCGTCGAATGCCATGCCGTAGGGATTCTTTAATGTGCCACCTGTTAGCGCAACGCCTGTGCCAAAACCGCTTACCGTAATAGAACCCCCTGAATTTGCCGGGCTTAGCGCCGTTATGGGCGCGTTGATCAGGTAATCTTCGGTGTTGGGCGTGTAGCTGATGTTAGGGGCCGTAGGTGTATTGCAGGTTATGGTTACGTTGGCGGTTGAGCCGCCGTAAAAATTATAGGCTGTAATTACCACCGGGAAAGTACCGCTTACCAAAGGAGCGCCGGAGAGGATACCCGTGGTGGCGTCGAAACTTATACCCAGGGGTAAAGCGCCTGAAATTGCCCACCCGCAGATAGTTAGCTTCCGGATATTATTGTTGCCATAGTCAGGCACGTACATATTGCCGGAAGCATCGATATACGGATGGCCAAGATCGTTGAAGTCGGAGGTTGTAAGGGTTGGGCCATTGGTTTCTCCGAAGACATCCGCCTCGCCCGCAAGCGTTGTAACTGCGGCTGCCGGCGTTATTTTCCTTATCAGTGAGGTGCCCAACTCGCATACATAAATATTACCTGCGGCGTCTAGTGATAGTGTGTTGGGAAAGCTAAAACTTGCACTTGTCCCGTTTCCGTTGGTTGAGCCGTAAGTGCCGGTAGCTGAACCGGCAAAAAGCGTTACACCCGAAGCATTTATTTCCCTTATCTCATTGTTGTCATGGTCGTCAACAAACAAATTTCCCGAAGCATCAAATCCTACATCCTCGGCTACGTTAAATTCTGCCGATGTAAGCATTGTACTGTTTGTTTTTCCGGCTGTTCCATTCCCGGCATAAGTTGTTACCGTCCCACTGGAAATTACGACTTTACTTATCATATAGCCATTTGAACCGGTAGCATACAAGTTTGCTCCGGTTGCATCTGTAGTTAATCCCCAACCGGAAACGGCGGTTGTTAGCGTTGAAACAGCGGCGGTGGCGATAACAATTTTTCTGATTCCATTTTCGTCCGAAACGTACAGAACGGTTTGGGTTGGGTCGATGCATATTCCGCTCGGGGCATAAAAACTAGCCCCTGTGCCAGTTCCGTCCGTACCACCCCTTGTGCCACTGCCGGCGAACGTAGTTACGGCGCCTGTCGAAATGACCATTTTGCGTATTAGATTATTACCTTGGTCAGCAACATACAGATTTCCCGCCCCATCGCCAACCACACTTGTCGGAAAATTAAACAGTGCATTATTGCCTGTACTGTTTGTGTTGCCGCTCACGCCGGTTGTACTGCCGCAAGGGGTGCTTACCACGCCGTAAGCCAATGCCGGCACCGCGCCGCCGGTATTGGCTGGCGAATTGCTGCTGTTTGTGCCATCTGTTAATGTGATAGCATTGGTGCCTGCATTGTAGCTGATATTTGGCACGGGCGCGGCAGTGCAGTTTATGGTTACATTGGCGGTTGAACTCCCGTAAAAATTATACGCAGTAATTACTACCGGGAAGGTACCCGTAACGGTTGCGTTGCCAGATAGGATTCCTGTTGTGGCGTCGAAACTTATACCCGATGGTAATGTGCCGGAAATGGCATAGCCACAAATGGTGAGTTGGCGGATATTGTTCGCATAGGGTTCCGCAATGTACAAATTGCCGGAGGCATCGATATAGGACGGACGAGGATATTCAAAAGTAGAGGTTGTAAAAGAAGTGCCGTTGCTAAATCCCCCTATACCCGCCTCGCCGGCAAGCGTAGTAACTGCGCCTGCCGGCGTTATTTTTCTTATCAAGTGGTTGCCAGTTTCGCCTACATACATGTTTCCCGCTGCATCGAATGATATAGATACGGGTATATTAAAGCTTGTCATTGTTCCGCCTCCGTTTGTTGAGCCGGCAGCGCCGGTAGCTGAACCGGCAAACAGCGTTACGCCCGAAGCATTTATTTCCCTAATTTCATTATTGCCCCCATCGGCCACAAACAGGTTTCCCGAACCATCAAATGCCACACCTTCAGGATCATTAAATTCTGCCGATGTAAGTGTTGTGCTGTTCGTATTTCCTTGCGTACCATTGCCGGCGTAAGTGGTTAACGCCCCGGTGGCAATTACTACTTTCCTGATAACATTGTCAGTGAAACAGGCAATATACAAATTCGCTCCGCTTGCATCTGTCGTTAATCCGAAGCCGTCAGCGCCTGCTGTCCCAGGTAAAGTAGAAACAACGGCGGTCGCAATAACAATTTTTCTTATTCCACCATTGTCGGCAACGTATAAAATAGTTTTGGTGGGATCTATGCATATTCCCATCGGCAGGCTAAAACTAGCCCCTGTGCCCGTGCCGTCCATCGTACCGTTTGTACCGCTGCCGGCAAGCGTTGTTACAGCGCCGGTTGAAGTGGTTATTTTACGTATCAAATTATTGCTCCCGTCAACAACGTAAAGATTTCCAGCGCCATCGCCAGCTACACACAAAGGCACTTTAAACAGTGCACCATTGCCAATACCGTTGGTGTTGCCGCTGGTCTCGAATAGGCTCCCGTAAGGAGTACTCACCACACCATAAGCCAAAGCCGGCACGGCCCCACCGGTATTCGTTGGTGAATTACTGCCGGGGCTGCCTTGTATAAACGTAACCGCGTTGGTGCCTGCATTGTAGCTGATATTGGGCACAGGCGGGGTGCTAACCGTTATGGTTACATTTGCGGTTGAGCTTCCGTATAAATTATAGGCGGTAACTACCACCGGGAAAGCGCCAGTGACCGTTGCGTTGCCCGAGAGGATACCTGTGGTGGCGTCAAAACTGATTCCGTCCGGCAAAACGCCGGAAATGGCCCATCCGCAAATTGTCAGCAGACGGATGTTATTGTAATCTATGTCTGGCAGGTACATATTGCCGGAGGCATCAATGTACGATTGGCCGGGAAAGCCAAAGGTGGAGCTTGTAAACGAAGCGCCGTTGCTGTACCCTGCCGTGCCCGCTTCTCCCGCAAGCGTTGTAACCAGGCCGGCCGGCGTTATTTCTCTTACGAGATGATTGTTTATGTCACCCACGTACATATTCCCGGCCGCATCAAACGAAATTGCGCGGGGAAGGCTGAAGGTCGCCGATGTCCCGGTCGCGTTAGTCGAGCCGGCTGCGCCGGTAGCCGAACCGGCAAACAGCGTTACGCCCGAGGCATTTATTTCCCTTATTTCGTTGTTGCCATAGTCGGCTACAAACAGGTTTTCCGAAGCATCAAATGCCACACCGGAAGGAAAAAAGAATTCTGCCGATGTAAGTGTAGCGCTGTTTGTTTTTCCGGCAGTACCATTCCCCGCGTAGGTGGTTACCGCGCCGCTGGAAATCACTGCCTTTCTGATCACATTCGCGGTGTAATCGGCAAAATACAGGTTCGTACCGCTTGCATCGATCGCTAATCCATGCGGGGTGTAGCTGCCGTTGACCGCCGTTATGCTTGAAACGACGCCGGTCGCGATAATAATTTCCCGGATGTCCCCGTTGCCGCCTTCTGAAACATATAAGATGGTATTTGTCGGGTCGATGCATATCCCCTCCGGATCGTTAAAGCTGGCCGCTGTGCCTGTCCCGTTTGCACCGCCGGTTGTACCGCTGCCGGCAAGCGTCGTCACCGCACCGGTCGAAATGACTACCTTTCTGATCAAATTATTTGCAGCATCAGCAACGTACAGGTTTCCCGCGCCATCGGCAACCACGGCGTCAGGGCTGCTAAACCGTGCAGCATTGCCGGTATTGTTAGTATTGCCGCTTATGCCGGTTGCACTGCCGTAAGGCGTGCTTACTACGCCGTAGGAGATTGCCGGCACATCGCCGCCTGCATTGGTTGGCACACTACTCCCGGGGCTGCCTTTTATAAATGCAACAGCGTTGGTGCCGGTATTGTAGCTGATGTTTGGAGGCGGAGCATTAACCAATATGGTGACATTTGCGGTTGAGCTGCCATATAAGTTGTAGGCAGTAATTCCTACCGGGAACCTGCCGTTAACCGTTGGAGTGCCTGATAGGATACCTGTTGTGGCGTCGAAGCTGATACCTGCGGGCAAAGCGCCGGAAATGGCCCATCCGCCGAGGGTTAGTTGACGGATGTTATTATCTGAGGTGTTATTCAAATACATATTGCCTGATCCATCTATATAGGATTGAAACAGATTGTCAAAGGTGGAGTTAAGAAACGAAGTGCCATTTGTATTACCGTAAACGCCGTTTTCACCGGCAAGGGTGCTAACTGCTGCCGCTGGCGTTATCTTCCTGATTACATATACTTCGCTTACATACATGTTTCCAGCCAAGTCAAATGATAAGGAATTGATGCCATAAAATGTCGCAGCCGTTCCGGTCCCGTCTGTAGTGCCTGCCGCCCCGGTAGGTGAACCAGCATACAAGGTTACACCGGAGGCGTTTATTTTCCTTATTTGATTGTTGCGGACGTCGGCTACGAACAAGTTTCCCGAAGCGTCAAACGCTAAGTCTCCGGGATCATTAAATTCAGCCGACGTCAGGCTTGTACTATTTGTGCTGCCGGCAGTACCATTTCCGGCATAGGTGGTTATAATTCCGCTGGAAATTATTACTTTTTTGAGGATATTATCCTCACCGTCGGCGTAATACAAATTGGCGCCGGAAGCATCCGTGGTTATCCCGCCTGGGTATCCGACTGCTGTGCCGGATATAGTTGAAACAACTGCAGTTGCGATAACAATTTTTCTGATTCCTGCGCGGTCTGTAACGTATAAAATAGTTTTAGTAGGATCAATGCATATTCCAAAAGGGTTATTAAAACTAGCCGCTGTGCCGGTGCCATTTGTATTTCCGGCTACGCCGCTGCCCGCCAGCGTGGTTACCGCACCGGTTGAAAGAACTATCTTACGTATCAAATTATTGGAATAGTCAGTAACGTAAAGGGTTCCCGCTTCATCACTAACCAAGCCGATAGGTCCGTAAAACGACGCGGCGTTACCCGTGCCATTGGCACTGCCGACTCCCCCTATTGTATTACCATACGGGGTACTTACAACTCCGTAGGCCATACCCGGAATGGTTCCCCCTCCGGTAGTATTTGGCAAAAACGAAGCGGAGCTGCCCTGGTCAAACGTTACCGCATTAGTGCCGCCGTTATAACTAATAGCCGGCGCGGTTTGCGCAAAGGCTACCCGGCAAACGGGCAGCAAACCAAAAAACAGGAAAGCTTTTAGTAAAAAAGGTCTCATTTTTATACAGGATATTATTCTTACTCCAGGGGGACATAAAAATACCTGTAATAATATTGGCGCGGTATTACCAAATGTGGTAGTATTTGATTACCAATAAGCGAGGTCTATAATTTTAATATTACCTTTAGTGATGCCCAAATCCCTTTTATTATTCGCCTTATTTTTACTGAATGCAGGGATTGTGTCAGCCCAGTTTAACGAATCGGATTTTGAACACTATTCAGTAACCGACGGTTTGAGCGATAACAACGTCACCTGCATTGCCCGCGACAAGCAGGGCTTTATGTGGATTGGGACCGAAGTAGGATTAAATTCTTTTGATGGGGAAACTTTTGAGCGCTATTTCCCGCACAACAAACCGCTAAACCTGGTGGGAGCGTACATTGTAAGCCTCGTTCCCTTCAGCAACAATTGCCTCGGCGTTGCCACCCGCGAGGGTTTCCAGGTAATAAATATTGAAAACAGATCTACGCGGAATTACCGATTCAGTGATACGGATCCATTTGCACACTACAATAACGGCGTTTACGATGCTGCCGAACTGCCGGGCGGTCGGGTGTTGTATAGTTCCACCAGCGGGGTATATGAGTTCGACAGGCCAGGCCATCTTTTCTTCAGGTACGACAACTACACCGCCTCGTCCGAAGAAAGTAAAAGAATATTATATGCCAAGGACATTGTTAAGGTAAGTAATACGGAAGCGCTGATCTATACGGCCGATTGTAAACTGGACTATTACAATTTTCAAAAAAAAGTCTACTACCATGTGTCCCCGTCTTCAGCCGGGTGGAAGGCCTTTTATCCTGATAAGCATCACGATACAAACTGCAAAAAGATTGGCGAAAACGAGTATATCTTCTTTAATCCTTATTCCGACAGCCTCATCTATTATAACCGTGCACAGAACATGCGCGTGGTTTCAAAACTCCCCTGGTTGACCGCAGAGGGCCTGAACTGGGCAAGCAGGGTGTATATGCTGAATGACAGCAGTTTTGTGATGAACAGCCCACTCGCCGGTTTTTTTCTTTTCAAATTGAATAAAAAAACAGGGATCATCTCCGGTAATCCTCAAAAGTTTCTTTCAGCCTACCGCTGTAACACCTTTTTTGTGGATAAAGAAAACAGGTTGTGGATCGGCACAAGGACCGGGCTGCTGCGGCAAAAGCAAAAAGCATCTTTTATAAATGCCGCTGCCCTGTTTGATCCGCAGGATGCCGGCTCGAATGCGCGGTTCACCAGCGTTTGTCGTTACCGGGATAAGCTTTATGTGGGTAGTTTTAACCGTTTGCAAGGATTGTTTATAGCCGACACGGCTAATTTACAGGTACTTAAAAAAGTAACGTTCTATGGCGGCAACAACGGGTGGAGCGAAATTCAGTCCATACAACGTTACCATAAAGACACCTTATGGCTGGGTACCTCCAATGGTTTGTTATGGTTTGAGGTTCATACTTCTCGTTACGGCTGTGTGATGGACAATCACCGGGATTCCGTTTTAGCGGGGGGTAATCCCATACTCTATCCGGTGGATAAAAAAGGCCGGGCCTGGATATTTGACTACATGAATGGTAAAGCCGGGTTTTACGACACGACCAAAAGAACTTTTACCTTCTTTACGACGACCACAACTCCTGCATTGCCATTTTCAAGGATAAAACACCTTGTATATGATGCATACGGAGATGTTTGGATAGCGGGGCATGGCATGGCCAGGTGGAACGAAGCCATCGGGCAATTCGACAGCTTTACCAGGGTGTACGGCGGGCCTGATAAATTTAATGACGATATCCTGGCTATTGCGGCCGACAAAAAGGGTTCTCTTTGGCTTTACAATGCCGAGAATGTGCTGCTGGAATATAAAATAAAAGAAAAGAAATTCTATCCGCATGGCGCGGGCGAAGGGCTGCCGGAGTTTGTGCAGTCAATGGCCGAAGAGGTAAACGATCAACTGTGGTTCACCACAGGCAACCGGTTAATTTGTTATTCTCCATCCACCAAACAGGTGGTTAGTTTTGACCAGGCCGACGGCCTGCCAGTGGAACGGTCCTCGTCGCGGATTATTTTTTACGATAAGGAGCGCGATTGCTACTATTCCTTGCATAATAATTACCTGGCCAGTTTCCCGGCAAAAATCCCGGCAAGGCAGGAAATGATCAATCATTTGCTGATAACTAAAATTGTATTTGCCGACTCCGTGCTGTACAACCCCGCAGGCAGCGTGCTTGTAGATTACGACAGGCAAAATTTTTCAATTCATTTTACTGCATTAAATTATGACGAGCCGCATAGTTGCGATTTTTATTATAATGTGGATAATAAGCAATGGACAAACCTGGATGGACTTGAAGTAATTGCCTTTAACCAATTGCCTTCCGGCAGCCATCGCATCCAAATAAAAGCGGTCACCAAGTTTGGGCGCACCCTTATTACCGGCATGGTGCTTACTGTTATACCCCCGTTTTGGCAGCGATGGTGGTTTATCACCTTGATAGTTTTCATCATTGCCGGCGTGTTATATGCTTTATACAGTTATCGTATCAATCAAATCATAAAACTGCAGGCGGTGCGCAACAATATTGCCCGGGACCTGCACGACGATATCGCCAGCACCATGGGCAGCATTAACATATACAGCGAAATTGCTTCTGATAAAATCAAGCAGCAGCAGCCTGTTATTGCCGAAGAAATATTACAAAAGATAGGTGGCGCCTCCAGGCAGATGATAGAAAAAATGAGTGATATTGTTTGGAGCATTGACTCGACAAACGATTACCTCGAAAACCTGGCCGACAGGATGGAGAGTTTTTGCGAGATGACGCTTACGCCCTTGGGTATCAATTTTCAATTCCGGCAAAACGCCGCTCTTTCGGGAATCTCGCTTCCGATGGATAAAAGGAAGAACATATTCCTGGTGTTTAAGGAATGTATCCATAATATTTTAAAATATTCGGCCTGCAAAAATGTTATCATAGCCATTGAAATTCACCAAAACAAACTAAAAATGACCATTACCGACGACGGCAAAGGATTCGATCTGAAAAATGGCAAGGCCCATAACGGCAACGGCTTGCGTAACATGCAGCAAAGAACGGTCGCCATGCGTGGCAAGCTCAATATCCGGTCGGTAATTGATGAGGGAACCACGGTTGAGCTGCTCCTGGAAATTTGACAAAAACTACCAAATTTGGGAATAGGTTTTTAATAAAATGGCCTTCATCTTTGTAAACTGTGACGCAATGTTTGCGTCTCAGTTACAAACGGGATCGGAGACGCAAAAAACTGAGACGCAAAGTATTGCGTCTCTACAGACTCAAATAATGCTTTATCATGAGTGGCATCAAAATTATTATGTATGACGACAACGACTTTTTCAGGGATTCGGTTACCATGCTGATAAAAAACTCGTCCGACTTTACCCTGCTAAGCTCATACGACCAATGCAACGATGTTATAAAAAACGTGCTGGATACGCAGCCCGACGTGGTAATAATGGATATTGATATGCCCGGCCTCAATGGTATCGACGGCGTACGGCTGATACGGCAAAACTATCCCTCGGTACAAATATTGATGCTGACTGCTTTTGGTGATGAAGACAAGGTTTTTGCCGCCATTAAAGCCGGCGCTGGCGGGTATATGCTAAAAAATACCGAGCCAAAAAACCTGTTGAATGCCATCTCCGAAGTATACAACGGCGGCGCACCTTTATCGCCAAGCATTGCCCGTAAAATACTCGCCCAGTTCCAGGGGCTGCCTCCTGAGCTAAAAACAGAAGAATACCACCTGAGCCCACGTGAAAAAGAAGTACTGCATTTACTGATGGACGGCCTTTCCTACAAAATGATAGCCGCCAAACTAAATATCACCTATGATACGGTACGGGCGCACATTAAAAAAATATACGAAAAACTCCACGTAGCTTCCATGACCGAGGCCGTCGCCAAGGCTATCAACAAAAAGTTGTTCTCGTAAAAACGCGCCGGTTAACGCGGCCGTTTTAATTGCGAACCGTTGATTCACGTCAAGGTAGTTCCTTAACAACCTTTGGTTTCTCTGTTTCAGGCTAATCTCAAGCTCACTCCCCTACAACTAACTAAAACTCCGGCTATGAACCATGAACCGTACCACATTCGCACATCTAACTAACACCTCCGGCTATGAACCATGAACTATGAACCCTTTCATATCCACATCCCACACGTGCGGGACACATCCGCACATCCGCACATCCGCACATCCGGCTATGAACCATGAGCCATGAACTATGAACCCTTTCATATCCACATCCCGCACGTGCGGGACACATCCACACATCTGCACATCCGGCTATGAACCATGAGCCATGAACTATGAACCCTTTCATATCCACACATCTGCACATCCGGCTATGAACCATGAGCCATGAACTATGAACCCTTTCATATCCGCACATCCGCACATCTGCACATCTGCACATCCGGCTATGAACCATGAGCCATGAACTATGAACCCTTTCATATCCGCACATCCGCACATCTTCCCCCTAATCTCTAACCTCCAATCACTAATCTCTAACTCACAGCTTCACAAACGCACTCCTCCCTACCAGCGTATTCGTATTGGTATTCATTACCGTGATAAAATAAGTTCCCGGCACCAGTGCGCTAACATCGGTTTGCCATTGCGGCGATGACGATTGCGCCGTTTTGAGCACCACCCCCAGGTTGTTAACGATCTGGATGGTATAGTTAGTGCTGGCGCTGGTATTGGCGCTGGCCGCCGGCTGGGTAATGGATAGGTTAACCGCTCCCGCTGTCGGGTTTGGATACACCATAAATCCATTCAGGGCAATCTGGTTACCGGTATTGGCGTACATAATGGTGATCACGTTTGAATAAGTGATAACCCCATTCAGGTCCGTGAGTTGCAACCGGTAGCTGTTAGCGCCTTGTACCGGTTTACCGTCCAGGTAGCTGTAGGAACCTAATCCGCTCGACAACAGTGCACCAAGTGTAGTAAAAGTCGCGCCCCCATCGGTGCTGCGCTGAACCGCGAAATTGGTATAATTCGCTTCATTCTCAGTCGTCCATAATACATTGTCCCCGCCCGTAGCTTTTATCGCGTTAAAGCTCAGGAGGTGCACCATCAGCGCCGGGTTCTGCCTTATCACCAGGCTAAAGCGGTGGTCGCCGAAGCTGTTGGTATCCGAGTGGAGAATATTAAAGCTGTAGGTTGGGTTATCCTTAATATCCAGCGAATCCTTCATGTAAGCATCCTTCAGCCACATATCATAAAGGGCTGGCAGCGGCGCCTGCTGCGATAAGCTGATGCTATATAAACCATCATTGGTAGCTACCGTGCGCAGCGGAATGGTTTGCGTTGCTGCCAGGGGCAGGGAATTGATCGCCAGCGGTACATTGTCGCTGGAAATGCTCGTGAAGCCAATTAAACTCTCGCCTTTCCAATGGCGTGCATCTTCATTGATCACAAAGCCGCTGCTCGATTTCGGGTTAAAGGTGATCACGGTTTCCTCGTTGTTAGTGGTATCCAGGGTCATCTTCAGCCGTAAGATCGGGTTAGGTACACCCGGGTTGATCGCAGCAAGATTGTTGATCCTTTTGCTCATAAATCCCGGTGGCATGTTGGCATTGGTCAAAGTCGCCTTGGCGTTTTCATTAAATACCAATTGCGAGGAATTGGCGCCATAAGCTTCTATCAAAAAGCCCTGGCCGCTGCCAATAAACTCAGACGCGTGGGTGCTGCTCAACGCAGGATTTGCTGCATCATAAACAGGGTAAAGTCCGGTCGCGGGATTCAATTCGTAAATGAAGCTGGTAATACCGGTGTTGGTGCCGCTGTTGTAAGGCGTCATAAAAATACCCGACGATGTAGTTGTGCCCTGCACCTGTGCCAGGTCGATGGCGCTGGCATATGGGTTACCAACCAGGTACCAATACTGGCTCACGCCGCCGAAGGTGGAAGAGGATGGCGCGTACCATGAATTAAAGGTAACCTGGCCCTGGTTTAACGTGCCCGAGGCCGTTGCTATCGTCGGTAATACAGGGCTATAGCCTGGGGTGGTTAGATTAGCGGTGCCTTCGGACAAATTACCCCTGTAGAAGACATAACAGCCATTACCCGCGGGAACAGCATAAGAACCGGTCAGGCCGGCCCCGTTTGTATAAACTGGGTATGTTGGTGTATTCCCGGTTCCGCTGCTCATTGAGCTGACGGCGATAAAGTTGCTGTTATAAAAAGTTGAATATTGCGGCACAAAACTTTCGTCATAAAGGAATAAAGTCGGGTTGCCGGTAGCTGTGAATCCTGCGCCCGGACCGGTCAGGTAAAAACTATTCAATAAATAATTCATGCTGGCGGTGCCATTCGGCGTGGTTCCGGCAGAAACTTGGGAAGATATCAATCGGTAACTCCTGTAGCCGGAGACATAGCGCTGCACATTAACTGTGCCGGTTATGGAACAGCCTGAAGGGATCGGTGCAATAGCTGCGGTGGCTGTATTGCTCGAGTTCAAAGTAAGGAAGCCCCCGGCGGCTAAGGTAGCGGTACCCGCCATGGTCAAAGTACCAACCGGAGCCACGTATAGGTTGCCGCTCTGAATGGTAGTGGTCCCGGTTCCGCTGAAAGTAGAATTATAAAACAACGTCCCGGTACCGTTACCCGCATAAATATTTTGCGTGCCGCCATTAAAGATAACGGTCGGCTCACTAAAGTCGATAAAATCGGTAGCATCATTGAGGGTGAGCGCATTGGTAAAGTCGCCGGCGATAAACACATTGTTAGTGGTACTGCCGGTAGGCGACTTCAGGCCCGAGCCGGAGAATTTAAGGCTATTATATTGTACCCCGGCGCCCAAGCCCGTAATGGCGGCATCAGTATAGTAAGTTTGACCGGCGCCCGAATACTCGACGGTTGCACCCGTATTGTTAAAGTTGATGACGTTGGTTCCGGTTGCGGATAAACCCGAAAGCCCTGCGGAATTAGCAAATTGCAGAGTAGCCGTTGTTGCTGGTAGCACCGCAAGGGTTGAAGTAGCGGCAGCCGTATTGTTAGTAGTTACTACGCCTGTTAATGCTACAACCCCGCCGGTAACATTGAATGTTGAATTAAAGGCCGTACCCGAGTTATCCGACGAATTGAGCGTAATATCACTGCTGATATTAAGGCTGCCCGCCGAGCTGCTTAGGGTTTCGGTATAGGCCGCGCCTAAGGTAGTATTGGCCGTAACATCAATACCTGCCGCATTTACAGTGCCTGGTCCGGATAGGGTTGCTGTCAATGTACCGGCATTAGCATCGCTTTGGTAAGTGATGTTGCCCGTTACATTTAAGGTGCTGCCGGTGTTCACCACAAAACCGCCCGCCTGGGCTGTGGCGCTGGTCCCTGCGGTGACCTGTGTGCTGCTGCTGCCGATAACAACAGCCGCAACGCTATTGGTGGCCGCGCCGGAAGGGCCGAGGTTAGGGAAATTAAGGAAGGTTTGGTTTACGCCGATCCCGGCAATGTCAGTGGCGGTTGGTACCGCTCCTGTCGACCAGTTCGCAGGTACGTTCCAGTCGTTGCTGGTAACGCCTATCCAGTCTACATAACCGGAGCAGGCAATAACGATGGTAGCTGTGCCGGTATTGCTGCTGGCATCAGTAGCAGTCACAGTATAAGTGGTCGCCGCACTGGTAACAGTTGGCGTGCCGCTGATAATACCGGTAGTAGTATCAAAGTTTAAACCAGTTGGCAAACCGGGGCTTATCCCATAGCTAACCGGTGTTGTGCCGGTATTTACGGGGCTGATCGGCGTGATAGCAGTTCCTACCGGGAATACATCCGGCGAGGTGTAGCTCAGTACCGGTCCTCCTGCTACGCAGGCAATATTGATAACAAAGGTGCCGCTGCCTGCGGAATTCGTAGCTGTTACGGTATAATTAGCCGCCGCAGTAACAGCAGTCGGCGTGCCGGTGATAACACCGGTAGTGACGTTCAGCGTCAGGCCGGAAGGCAGGCCGGGGCTCACGGAATAGCTGACCGGCGCGCCTCCTGTATTAGTAGGCGCTAACGGAGCGATTACCGAGCCCACGGTATAAGTGTCCGGCGTCGTGTAGGCAATAACCGGTGCGTCCAGGCTTACCATGATATTGATCACAAAGGTGCCGGTGCCGCCTGCATTGGTTGCAGATACAGTATAATTAGTAGCCGGTGCGTCTGCGGTCGGTGTACCTGTAATATCACCGGTAGTGACATCGAATGACAGGCCCGGCGGCAAGCCGGGGCTGATGGCCCAGGTAACAACCGCACCGCCGGTATTGGTTGGATCAAGCGGCGTGATCGCTGTACCCACGCCATATACGTCGGGAGTAGTGTAGGTGATCACCGGGGCCGGCGGGTTAACCGTGATGTTGATGGTAAACATTGCTGAGCCGGTCACGTTGGTAGCGGTTACTATATAGTTTGCGGCGGATGTTATTACCGTTGGCGTACCGCTGATGATGCCGGTAGTGACATCGAACGACAATCCGGTTGGAAGTGCAGGACTGATAGACCAGGTGGCCACAGCTCCACCTGTATTGGTTGGCGCTAATGGGGTTATCGCCGTTCCAACAGTATAAACATCCGGAGTTGTATAGGATATAGCAGGCAGTGCCGGATTGACCGTAATGTTAATCGTAAAGGTGCCTACCCCGCAAGTGTTAGTGCCGGTTACGACATAATTAGCTGCTGCTGTCACAGTAGTGGGTGTTCCGGTAATACTGCCCGTGGCGGTATTTAAGATAAGTCCAGTCGGTAAAGCCGGCAATACCGAATAACTTGCCGGTGTCCCTGCGCCCGTTGTAATACTTGGATTTAAGGCAGTGATCGCGGTGTTTGCCGGATACACGTCGGGCGTAGTATAAGTAAACGCCGGGGTTGTACTAACGGTTATATTAACCGTAGTAGTGGCCGGCCCGGTGGCGTTGCTGCAGCCGATCGTATAAACGGTGGCGGCCGAAAGTGCAGTCGGCGTACCGGTAATAGCGCCGGTAGTGGTGTTAAAGTTCAAGCCTGCGGGCAATGTAGCACTGATGGTGAAATTGCCGGTAACCTTGTATTCATAAAGTGTGTTGTTGCCATAATTTGCAACATATACATTCCCGCTGCTGTCCGTAATCAGCCCGTAGGGGGCGTTAAGGGTAGTATTGGGAATTGTGGCAAGCAGTGTGCCAATGGAATTATAAACCTTGATTTCGTTATTGCCTGAGTCGCCGACATAAACATTGCCGGCGGCATCTACTGATATTCCGTTGGGTGCATTAAACCCGCTCGCGAACGTTGAAACATAAGTGCCGCTTGAATTATATTCAACCACATTGTCATTGGTCCCATCCAATACATAAATATTGCCTGATGCATCGACCGCTACCCCTGTAGGATTAGTGGTATTGGTATTACTTAAAGTAGATAATAGCGTGCCTGCGGTACTGTATTTATATACATCATTTCCGCCAAAACCAAAGCCCGAAGCACCATTGGCAACATACAGGTTATTGGAAACATCAATGGCGATGCCCCGCAAAAAGCTAAAGCCTCCAAGCGCAATAAGGGTGGATTTAACCCCGGCGGCGGTTACCTCGTATACATCCCCAGTCCCCTTGTCGGCAATGTATGCATTACCTGATGAATCAAATACTATACCCACCGGGTTGGTAAAGCCGGCGCTGAACTGGCCGACGTACGTTCCCGCCGAAGTAAAATAGCTGATGGTGCCGTTACCCTCGTTGGTTACATAAATATCGCCATTCACCGGGTTGATCCCTATGCCGTAAGGCTTATTTAATGTAGCCCCGGTAATTGCCGTCCCTGCAGCAAAAGTCATTGCCGAAACCGGGCCGCCGGTATTAACCGGAACCAAAGCGGTAATGGCTGTACCCATGCAATACACATCGGTTGAGGGAGTATATGTGATGGCTGGCGCCGTCAAAGTACAGGAAAGTGTAACCGTAGTTGTCGCTAAAACACCGTAACTATTGCCGGTTACCGTATAAGTTGTCGGGCCGAAGGTGGTTGTCGGCGTACCAGTAAATGTACCGGTGGTATTATTAAAAATTAAGCCCGGCGGTAAAGAGGGGCTAACGGTATAACCGCCGCCATAAGGATATTCAATAAAGGTGTTATTGGTCGCGTCGGATACCCAGGCATTGCCTTTGCTGTCAATCGCGATACCTTCCGGATCGGTAAGGCCGGAAATAGTCGTAATAAGCGTACCGGTTGGGCTGTATTCATATAAGGCGCCGGTGCCGCCAAAAAAGAAATCTTCTGAGTTGCCAACGAACAGGTCGCCAGCAGCATCGATGGCTAGACCAAAAGGGTTAGTTAAGCCGGTGACTATTGTAGATATATAGGTGCCGGTTGAACTGAATTTATACACATCCCCAGTTCCGTTATCAACCTCATAAATATTACCCGATGCATCAACAACGATGCCTTCGGGGGTATTAATCGGCGCGGTTGTTATGGTCGCCACCGCCACGCCGGCTGTTGTGAACTCGGAAATATAACCACCGCCATTGGTAACATACAGGTTGCCGTTGGAGGCATTATAGGCAATGCCGAACCCATTACCGAGGTTAGCGCCGGTCGGATTTAATGTCCGCTGCAATACCCCCGCTGAATTGAACTCATAAACACGGCCAGTGCCACCATTAGCGCCAACATCGAGTACATAAGCATTACCTGCTGCGTCAAAAGTTATTGCCATTGGGTTAGTTAGCCCGGTGCCAAAAGTCCCCTGTAAAATGCCGGCAGAGTTATATTTACTGATAGTGCCATTACCGGTATTCGCAACATATATATTCCCCGATGGATCGATAGCAACGCCCTGGGGGTCGTTAAAAGTGGCGGAAATGGTTGTTCCTGCTCCAAAGCCGGGCGCACCTATAGTGCCCGCTGTTACAATAGGTGTAAGCGTTGGTATTGCCACACCGAGCGAATAAACATTTGTTGCGGGTGAGTAATAGAATGCCGGTGTTGTAATTGTACACGATAGCGTAACGGTTGTAGTCCCCGAACCGGCGGCGTTATAGCACGTAATGGTATAGGTAACCGAGCTAAAAGCGCCTGTCGGGGCGCCCGATATCACCCCGGTTGTTGAATTAAAAGTTAACCCGGCGGGCAAAGTACCGCTGATGGTGTATCCACCAACAGGCGGGTATTTAACAACCGAAGGCGTTCCCTGGTTAACAACGTACAAATTGCCGCTGCCATCAACAGCGATCCCATACGGGTTGTTCAGGCCGGTTAGTGTTGTCAGCAAGGTGCCGCTTGAATTAAAAACCTTAACCTCATCATTGCCGGTATCAGACACATAAATATTACCTGATTTATCTATAGCAATAGCTTCAGGGCCGTTGAATCCTGTGGCGAACGTCGAAACGTAAACGCCGCTGGAATTGTACTCAACCACATTGTTGTTAGTGTTATCCACCACGTAAATATTCCCCGAACCATCTACTGCTACGCCAGCGGGATCAGCGGTATTGGTATCACTTAATGTAGATAAAAGCGTGCCGCCGGAACTATACTTATACACTTGGTTTACAAAACCAAAAAAGCCGCCGGTAGAAAGATACAGGTTATTGGAAGCGTCGATGGCAATGCCGGTTAAAGCGTACACACCATTGATAAGGGTGGATTTAACTCCGCCGGCCGTAACCTTATATATGTCGTTGCTGCCGGCATCGGCGATGTAAGCGTTGCCGGAAGAGTCGAAAACAATCCCCACAGGTGTATTAAAACCCGTGCTGAACCTGCCGACGTAAGTTCCTGCGGATGTAAAATAGCTAATGGTGGCGTTACCCGAGTTGGTTACGTAGATATCACCGTTGGCCGGGTTGATCCCTATGCCGTAAGGCGTACTTAAAGTAGCCCCCGTTAGAGCGGTACCCGTTCCAAATGCAAAGCTGGCGACCGCACCGCCGCCGAGGGTCGGGGAAATGGTTGTTGATGTACCGGCCGTCAGGGCAAACGTTCCCGGAGGGTAGCTGATTGTCGGAGGGGAAACAAAGGTTATCGTAAAACTATTACTGGTAGTGCCGGTTGGACTGGCGCTATTTGTAGCGGTAACTGTAAAAGGGCCAAGAGTGCCGGCGGTTGCATAGGAACCTGAAACTACACCGGTTGCACTTATTGTAATACCCGCAGGTAAAGCAGGCGATATGCTCGCGCCCGTTGCCGCGCTCCCGCCATTCGTTGGCGTTAACGTAAATGTGGTGCTTACTGCGTAGGTATTGGATGCATAAGTAAGTGCCGGTGGCGATGTAATAACAGTGATGCTTCCGCTGACATAGGTGATGGTATAATTGCTTGCAGTAAATGTGCCACCCGTTGCCGCTGAAGGCGTTACCTGGTTGTTGTACACACCCACCGCTGCTGTAGCAGCCGAGCCGGTACCATAGGTTATGGTTACGCTCCCGACCGTTTCGCCATTTTGCAGTCCAGTCGGGGTAAATGCCGTACTGCCTGCCCCGCTTGTTAAAGTGGCGCCATAATTTTTGGTCACATTAGTCGCGGTGATGGTTAACGGGGCCTTGGTAACCGTGAGGGTCCCGCTGGTATAGGTAATATTGTAATTGGCCGGATTAAAGGTGCCCCCGGTTGCCAATGACGGTTGTGCCTCGGCGGCGTAAGCACCCACTGGCGTAGTCGCTAAATTATCCGCTAAATAAGTAATGGTAACGCTGCCGACCGTTTCGCCGGTGGCGAGCCCTGTCGCCGTAAACGCGGTTGATCCTGCCCCGGGGCTTGTTATAGCAGTGCCATAAACTCTTGATACACCGGTTGCCGTAATGGTTAAAGCCCCCTGCCCAACAACAATGTTGCCCTGTACATAGGTAATAATGTAATTGCTTGCGGTAAATGTGCCGCCGGCTGCACCCGAAATCGTTATTTGATTGGTATAAGTACCTATAGCAGCGGTCGACGCCGAACCTGTACCATAAGCGGCTGTGACCCTGCCAACAGTTTCTCCGTTTTGAATGCCGGTGTAGGTAAACCCGGTTGTTATGTTTCCTCCGGTTAAGGTAGTCCCGTAAGGCTTGTTATTTGTACTGCCGGTTATGGTTAAAGGAGCCTGGGCTACAGTGCCGTCGTATGGTACGTAAGTTATTGTATAGTTACCCGCGGTAAACGAACCGGCGGCCGCTGATGGAGTTGCCACATAGGCGCTGCCGGCTGCACCCGCGGCCTGCCGGCCGGCTCCGGTCATTGTTAGCGTTACGCTGGTTACGGTTTCTCCGTTTTGAAGCCCTGTAGCTGTGAAATTAGTGGTATAGGTCTGAGTGGTTAACAGTGTACCATAGGTTTTAGCCGGTCCGGTTGCCGTGATGGTCAATGGGGCCTTAGTAACCGTAATTGTCCCTGTGGTATAAGTAATATTGTAATTTGCGGGGTTAAATGTTCCGCCGGTTGCCGCTGAAACTGTAATTTGCCCGGCGTACGCACCCACGGCGTCCGTCGCGGCCGAGCCTGTACCATACGCGACAGTCACGCTGCCAATTGTTTCGCCGGTCGCCAGGCCTGTAGCGGTGAACCCGGTAAACCCGGTTCCGCCTGTTAAAAGGTTCCCATAAACCTTACTTACGTTAGCAGTGATATTTAAATTCCCCGCGGTAACCGTTCCATCGTAAGGCACATAAGTAATACTGTAGTTGCTGGCCGCGAAGCCTCCGGTTCCGGTTGGAGCCGAGGGGGTGATAACATAAGATGATCCTACAGGTGTTGTTGGCGACGCGCCATTTGCATCGGGCGTAAGTGTTACGCTGGTTACCGTCCCGATAACAGCCCCGGAAGCAGTAAAGTTTGTAGTACTGGCTCCCGCGTTTATTGTAGTACCATATGGTTTCAGGGGCCCGGTTGCGGTAATGGTTAATGGTACCGTAGTTACGGTCATTGTTCCCGTCGTCGCGTATGTAATGGTGTAATTAGTTAATCCGCTTCCAACTGCGGCGCTGGGTGTTATGGCGTACGGGCCTCCGGCTACGGTTGCCCCTGCTGCCGATCCCGCGCTGGTAAGCGTACAACTTGTTACAGCATCACTATTAAGCAACCCCGATGTTGTGAACTCGGTGCCTGCAAACGTAAATGTTGTTCCATAAGCTTTGGTCTGGTTATTCGCCGTAATGGTTAGCGGCGCCTTAGTTACGGTTATGGTACCCGTGTTATAGGTGATAGTATAATTTGCCGGATTAAACGTTCCGCCGGTGGCTGCCGAAACGGTTACCTGGTTAGCATCGGTGCCTGCCGGATCTGTTGCCGCCGAACCTGTACCGTAAGCAACGGTTACGCTTCCAATGGTCTCCCCGGTGGCCAGGCCGGTTGCGGTAAATCCGGTAAATCCGGTGCCGCCGGTTAATGTAGTACCGTAAACTTTCGAAACATTGGCGGTTATGGTTAGGGCGCCGGTTCCTACAACGATATTACCCTGTGCGTAGGTAATGGTATAGTTACTTGCGGTAAACGTGCCGCCGGCTGCCCCTGAAATCGTAATTTGATTAGTATAAGTACCAATAGCGGCAGTTGAAGCAGCTCCCGTACCGTAGGCTGCCGTAACACGACCGACCGTTTCGCCGTTCTGAATACCCGTATAGGTAAACCCAGTCGTTATATTACCATTGGTCAGCGTATTGCCATACGGCTTATTGTTGGTGCTTGCAGTAATGGTTAGTGCTGCCTTGCTGATCGTGATGGTGAATGTACCGCTGGTATAGTTAGTACCGCCGATCCTTACCCTAACCGAGATTCCAGCGTACGTACCTGCCGCTGTTGGGTTGCCTGTAATTGTACCGCCCGCGTTTAGTGTTAATCCACCTGGTATTGTACCTGTTATTAAGGTGGCATTAGTAGCCGCACCTCCCGTCACGGTTGGGATTATATCAACCGCAGTTCCATAAGTGGAAGTGTATGTTGCAGAATAGACAATGCCATTTGCAGCTAAAGCTTTATTGCCCAGCAACAAAACGCCAAAGGTCACGGCTAAGAAAAGTAAAAGTTTTTTCACAATCGCAATTGGTTACGTAAGAAAATAATCTATCAAACGGGGTATTAAATCACTCGCACAAGTTGGTTTGCCTTGTACTTAAACTATAAATTATCAATTAATTACACTTAACTGCAATAAGAGTGCTAATAGGTACATGAATGTAGGGAACATTAAGAGAAAAGCAAATGAAAGTGTGGAAAACTTTTTCATTTTTCGTCAAATATCCCTTTGATTTCTTTTAACGAATGCTGTGTTTCCTTTTGGGCAACAGAATGGCCCCCGTTTTCGCGGCGCAACGAAAAGTTTTCCACATCATGTCGTGGTAAATCCCCAATCCGCGCAGGAAGCAGACTTGCGTATTATTTAATTAATGTTTTGCCAATATTCAATTAAAGTTTTGAAAATTGGCTGTTTCGCCCATTGCAGAGGTTGTTTCGGTGCGATTCAAAAAAACCATAGCAGCAAAAAGGCTCCAAAAACTTGCATTAAGCAGGTCATGGGGCCTTCGGTTTCCTTACCGGAAATACCGGCAATGTTATTTTGAGGAGTCTTTTTTTGCTTTTGTAGCTTTGGACGGGCCGGCAGCGTCGGTGTGTTTTTCGGCGGCGGTCCGGAGGGTTTTACCAATTTAGTCCATTTTCTTTGTTTAACTTTTATGGTGTCACTAACCCCTTTCTTTTTTGCGATATCCGTAGTCGTCACCACAGCCATACGCTGTGTTTTTTATCGGCACTCCTAAAGTAACATAACTGAACCGAACGAATGCTGATGCCACTTCACCTGGCAACACCAAAGCAAAAAGGCCAAAGCTAATTGTGCCCGGGCCTTTTTTTGCTCGCTTATGAGCGGTAAGATCGCTGTTATAAGAATTAATGAGTTCTTAAGGTGTCTGCTGACTTCTTGCCTTTTCCATTCGGAGGCAGAGGTTTAGCCGTAATATTATTGCTTTTTCCGACTTTTACTATAGTCGCTGTCGGCTTAAATTTTTTTGTCGTGTCCTTCACAACTTTTTTGGACGTGTCACTCAGTGCCGCCAGCCTAATTGGCTTAATTGATTTAGCGCTGCAAATATTCACGATCAGGGCTAATCCTGCAATAAATATCATTGTTTTTGAGGTCATTGCCTTCATGTTTTAAATCTTTAATTTTTAAATATTCTTCTGTTTCGTTTTTCCCGTCATCCGCCCGTTGCTTCCAGTCCCGATAGCTACCGGGATTCCAACTTTCGGTCCCGATAGCTATCGGGGTTCACATCTCCCCCCTAATCTTACGTCTGCACATTTGCTAATCCGTAAATCTTCTCCTAATCTCACATCTCTACCTACAACTTCACAAACGCACTCCTCCCCACCAGCGTATTCGAATTGGTATTCATCACCGTGATAAAATAGGTTCCCGGTACCAGGGCGCTTACATCGGTTTGCCATTGCGGCGACGACGATTGCGCCGTTTTGAGCACCACACCCAGGTTGTTAACGATCTGGATGGTATAGTTAGTGTTTGGGCTGGTATTGGCATTGGTGCCGGCAGTCGGCTGGTTGATGGACAGGTTAACCGCCCCGGCTGTCGGGTTCGGATACACCATAAACCCATTCAAGGCAATCTGGTTACCGGTATTGGCGTACATAATAGTGATCACGTTTGAATAGGTGATGACTCCGTTCAGGTCGGTGAGCTGTAGGCGGTAACTGTTAGCCCCCTGTACGGGCTTGCTATCCAGGTAACTGTAGGCTCCCAGGCCGCTCGAAACGAGGGCGCCGAGTGTTGTAAAAGTCGCGCCCCCATCGGTGCTCCGCTGAACCGCGAAATTGGTATAATTCGCTTCATTCTCAGTTGTCCATAATACATTGTCGCCGCCCGTAGCTTTTATCGCGTTAAAGCTGAGCAGGTGTACCATCAGGGCCGGGTTCTGGCGGATCACCAGGCTAAAACGGTGGTCGCCGAAGCTGTTGGTATCCGAATGCAGGATATTAAAGTTGTAGGTCGGGTTATCCTTTATATCCAGCGAATCCTTCATATAAGCATCCTTCAGCCATATCTCGTAAAGTGCCGGCAGCGGAGCTTGTTGCGAGAAGCTAATGTTGTATAAACCATCATTGGTAGCCACTGTCCGCAGCGGGATAGTTTGAGTGGCGGCCAGGGGCAGGGAGTTGATCGCCAGCGGCACGTTGTCGCTGGAGATGCTGGTGAAGCCGATCAAGCCGTTGCCCTTCCAATGCCGTGCATCTTCATTGATCACAAAACCTGGGCTCGATTTTGGGTTGAAGGTGATGATCGTCTCTTCGTCATTGATACTATCCAAGGTCATTCTTAGGCGCAAGATCGGGTTAGGTACACCAGGATTGATG
>Ga0206864_1138_pt1 | contig 24511 bp, 25 predicted proteins | sample Alteio_BWOrgCont_42_FD_152632 | JGI IMG/M metagenome (GOLD analysis project Ga0206864, IMG submission 152632) | Enriched cells from forest soil in Barre Woods Harvard Forest LTER site, Petersham, Massachusetts, United States -... | ecosystem: Environmental > Terrestrial > Soil > Temperate forest >...
TCGAGGTTTGATTCTTCATTGGTTTGGCTTGAACGCGAAACTCCAAACCCGAAACGCGAAACCCGGCTTAAGAAAAATCCGGCCGCTGCCCCCACCGCCAGTGCGCCAATCTGGGCATAGGCCCCGGGTACTGCGAATACGAAGCCCGCGGCCGCCAGCGCGAGTATGGCCCGCAGGAAATCGGGGCAGAGCCGCCGGGCCATCTGCCAGACGGCCTGGGCGACGACGGCAGCGGCGGCAATCTTCAACCCATGAAGCCAGCCGGCGGTATGCGGGTCGCCCAACCAGGCCAGCCCGTAGCCGAATAAAATCATCAAAATGGCCGAGGGCAGCAGGAACGCGATGGATGCGGCCAGCGCGCCCGCCAAGCCCGCGCGGCCCAAGCCCAGGGCGAAGACGGTCTGGCTGCTCGCCGGGCCCGGGAGGAAATTGCACAGTGCCACCAGGTCGGTGTAGTGGGCCTCGTCCAGCCATTTGCGGCGACGGACAAATTCCTCATGGAAATATCCCAAATGCGCCACCGGCCCGCCGAAGCAGAGGCAGCCGAGCTTGAGAAAGACACCGAAAATCTCAAGAAGCTGGCGAGATTTGGGCACGAGCACATCTTTTGCGCCAATTCAGGCGGAGGTCAACTTTCTCATGGCGCTGTTTGCACAAGACCGGGTTGCGTGGAGCTCAATTCCGTTCCGGCGCGCCTGCCCATTCAACCGCCCTTGCCCTCGTTATGACTTCTCGTCCGGCGGCGGTAACTGGGCGGGACTTTCCGGCTGGGCGGCGGAGGCGGCCTGGTCTTCTTCGCCCTCTTTCTCATCCTCGCGCATGTAATAATTGCGGTAGGATTTGTCGTAGTAGTGCGTGTAATAGTAGCTGGCCGAGGCGAGGCTGATTTGGTTGAGGATGGCGCCATAGACCGGGACGTTGCCTTGCATCAGGCGCGTCAAGTTAACTTTGGCGACCTTGCGCTTGACCGTGTTGAATTTGATGACGTAGAGCACCCCGTCCACATTGGGGAGGAGATTCAAGGCGTCGCTGACCGCGCCGAGTGGCGGCGAGTCAATAAAGACGCGATCATACTGCTGGCGCATGCGGGTGATGAAGTCGGCAAATTCTCGGCTGTTGAAAATTTGCGTGGGGTTGTTGGTGCGCCCGCCGGTGGGGAGCACGTCCATGCCAGGGTAGTAGTCCTTGACGACGCATTCCTCGAAGGGGCGGCCTTCGCGCAGGTGGGTCATCAGGCCCTGGTCATTGGTTTCGCGACCGAGAGATTTGGCGATGTTGGGCATGCGCAAGTCGCAGTCAACAAGCAGGACGCGCTCGGCGTGCATGGCGTAGGTGAGCGCCAGATTTGTCGTCATGAAGGATTTGCCTTCGGACGGAACGGTGGAGGTGACGAGGATGACGCGGGCGTTCTTGGAGGCGTCGTTGAGCTTGAGGGAGGAATAAATCGAGCGGAAGGCCTCGGTGATGCGCCGGTCGGCATTGGAAGCGACGGCCTGGGCTTTTTCGTTGGCATTGAGGTGCGCGATCCGCGGCAGGATGCCAATGAGCGGCAGGCCGACGTAAGACTCGATATCGAAGGCGGATTTGATGCGGTCATCCAAGAACGCGACGAGGAAGGCCATGCCGACGCCGCCGAGGAGCCCGGTGACGATACCACCCAGGATGAGCAGGAGCGGCTGAGGCCGGATCTGCGAGACCCCGCCGCTGGCGTGATCCACAATCGCATAGTTTTCGCTGTTATCCTGGACTCTAAATTGCTGCTGAGTGATGTTGAGGGCCATTTCCTTCGACAGGGCCTCGGCGATGTCCTTCTCGTTCGCGAGACCGTCGTAAGTGGTCTGGGCGGCCTCGAGGCTGTGGATATCGCCCTGAATGTTATTCACCTCGGCGTCGTCCTTGTTATATTTGTCCTGGGCCGCAAGGTAGTCGTTTTTAATTTTTTCCGCGGCACTTTGAGTTGCGGCATCCAGCTCGGCTTCGATCTGCTTCTTCTTCTTCATCACATCCTGCATATCGGGATGGTTCGGGCCAAACCGTTGCTGCATTTCGGACAGGTTGATGTTCAAGGTGGTCAGGTCGCTCAACAGCGTGCTGACATGGGTGTCGGAGCTGATGAAGGAAAGGTCGCCGAGGTTCTTCTTGTCGTTTTGGTACTCCTGCACCAACTTCCACTCCCCCTCGATCCGATCCAGGGCGCTCTTGTCGGCCTGTTCGGTGGTGGCCCAGGAGCCAAGCCGGGCGGGCAGGATATTGTTGTCCTTTTGGAGGTTTACCTTGCCGTATTTTTCGACGAGGGCGTTCATGTCCCTTTGCAGGTCCGCCACTTTCTTTTCCTGCTGGCGGTGGTATTCCACGAGGGTGTCCACCGCGCGCGCGGCCTTGTCCACATTGAGGGAATCATTGTAGTCAATAAACGCCTGGAGAAAATCATCGGCGACCTTGGCGGCAAGATTGGCGTTGGGGTGATCAACGCTGACGGCGATGATGTAAGCCTGGCGGCCGGCTGAAACGGTGCGGGCCTTCACCAAGCGGTCCGGCAGCGGCAATTCGGGCGCGAGCGGGTTGCTGCCTTTGTAGGGCGCCAGGAAGGCTTTTTTCTCGTCATCGGACATCATGCCGGCGACGCGCTCAGCCACTTGCATCGTCTCCATCAGATGGATGCGAGTGTTGAGGTCGGTGGCATCGGCCACGACTTGGGTGGAGTCGGGGCTGCCGTTGATCGCACCGCCAACGCCCGTATTCGGCATCTTGAATACTTGCAGACTGCCGGTGGCGCGAAATATCGGAGTGGAGTTGACCAGGAAAAGAATGAATGCGCCGAAAATGACGAAAAAAGTCAGCAGCATATACCAGATGCGCTCGCGCAAGATGACGAGATAGTCGCGAATGTTGCGCGTTTGCGTGGGCTCGCCACCGGCTTGGTTGCCGCCATAGCCGTAGCCGTAGCCATAATAATAACCGCTCTGGCCGCCATAGGGGCCGTAGCCGCCATAACCACCCTGGCCGCCGTAGCCCGTGCCATAGCCGGAGCCATAACCATAAGTGCCGTAATCGCCGTAGGTCGAATACCCCGCGTAGCCCGTGCCTTTGCCGTCACCTTTGCCCTGGGGGGCGGGTGGTTGGTTGCCCGGGGGATTATTCGGCGGGGGATTTTGCGGAGGCTTCGTGGGTTTCATGAGCGCGGGCGCCTAAGGATGGCAAACGTTCCGGTGAGAAATTGCGGTTGGATGGAGCGCGGGCTTAGTTCTGCCAGGCGTCGCCGAGGAGCGACTGACCAAGGAAAATGGTGTCGCCCTCTTGTAAAGTGACATCGGGCACCTTGCCATGGACGGCGCCCCACAGGTCCACATCCTTCAAAGTCTCAGTGTTGCCATCGGGTTTGATGCGGGTGATGGTCACCAGCCTGGTCGCATTGTGGGTCTGGCCGCCGGCGACATTGAGGGCTTGCACGAGTGTCAGTTTCTGCCCGGTGGGAATGGGAATGGTCCCCGGTTTGTTCACCTCGCCCATGAAGTAGACCTGCTGCGCGACATATTCTTTCACGGAAACCGTGATGGAGGGGTTGATGAAAATCCCCAAATCCTTGTAGGCTTGGGTGATGGTTCTGGCGGCATCACTGGCGGAAAGGCCAGCAACTTTGACGGGGTGATCTTGAATATAAGGCAGCTGCACATTGCCATCAATGCCGATGCGAAAATCGCCATTGGCCTTAGGATCATCCACCACATTGACACTGATCAACTCGGTGGGGCGCAATTTGTAATTGCTGGTCTGGAATAAGGATGAACCGCCGGATGCGTCAGTCGTGGCTTTGCTCGCGGCGGTGCCAGCGCTGGCCGCGGGCTTGGCATCGGCCGGCTTCGCGTCGGCGGCAGCGGCCCGGGCCGGCCCAAGAACGAGCAAGCTGGACGCCATAACGAGAAACAGGGCGCGATTGGATTTCATGGCATGCAAACGAGGCGAAAGAGGCCCGCGCAGGGTGTAAAAGTTATAAAAATGACGGCGTAAAGGCAACAGCAAAGTGGGGTTGAGCAAGGCGGTGAATGGTGGTTCGATGGCCGCAATTCCTCGAAAGGGAAACCGGGCTGATACGGTACGGCGAGCGCGGGGTGACGGGGGGCGCGCCCGGGGCAGCAAGGGCGCATTCGCTCCTAAAACAGCCTGGAGGAAAAATTGTTCCACAGGTGAGCAGCCCATTTATTTTTCACCGTCCACAGTCCGGGGGACCGCCAACGCCATTCAAAAGCCCCCCGTCTATTTCAGTTGGATGGGATGAGAATCCGTGCTGCCCGCCGGTGCGGACGTGGTGTCCGGCGGCAACTGGTTGGTTAGATTTGGAGCTGGTGGAAAATGCGTGGGCGTAGCCGAAGGCGCACTTTGCGACGGCAGGGTCGAAGACAGCCCCGGCATGGACGACGAGGGAGCCGAGATTGGCTGGGCCGATCCGTGGCCGAACAGCACCTCCGGCGGGGGCAGTGACGAATCCAGGGTCCGCGGAATTGCGGGCGGCGGCGCAGCGGCCTGGGCTCGGACCTGAGCCTGGGCTTGCGTCGTTTTGGTGGCCACAATCTGGCGCCAAGTATCCAAAATACCACTGACCTGTGTCACGAATTCCCCCGGTCCGCCAAAGCCATAGGTGCTAATCTGCGTGAATTTGCCGGCCCCATGGTAAGGATCGAGCATCATAAACACCGGGAAATGATCCACATTAAGCGCCTTGGCCAATTCGGCATAGTTCTTCGCCATTTCCGGCGCCAGCCCTTTGCGGTTAAAATCCACTTTCAACAGGACGAGATTATCGTCGGCGAATTCCTTGAAGGCCCGCGTGTCGAGCACATCCTTGACCGCGCCCTGGCTGGCCACGCTCCAATCCGTGCTGAGAAAGACGACGAACATCGGGCGGCCTTTTTGCATCGCCGCTGCGACCGCGTCATTCGGGTTCGTCAGCCAGTCCGCGACGGCGTAATCGTTGGGCCGGGGGGGCGCGCACGAAACCAGCGTCAACGCGGCCAAACTGGCGATAACCGGCATTGCTCGAGGCCAAATCTTCATGGGGAAACGTCCATTATGCGGCAGAACCGGCGGGCGTCACGGTCAAAAATACACCCGGGGCCCGCCTCAGCCGGTATTTTGCGATTCAAGCAGGTCCTCGGCAGCCTGCTTGCGCCGACGCAGCACCACGCCGACAATGATGGCGGCTTCGTAAAGCAACAGCATCGGCGCCATGGTCACCAACATTGAAATCGGATCCGGCGAAGGAGCGATCAACATGCCAATCACCGCCATGACGACAATGGCGTAGCGCCGGCTGGTGCGCAGCGTTTCCGGGGAAACGATGTCCAGCACCTGCAAAATCACCAGAATCAGCGGAAACTCAAAAGCCAGCCCCATGGCCAGGCAGGCCCAAACCACGAGGGAATAATATTCGTCGAGGGGCCAGCGCGACTGGATTTCCAGCAAGCCATCCAGCCAGACAAAAAACTTCATCGCTGCGGGCAGCATATACAAAAAGCATATTTCCACCCCGGCAAAAAACAGCGCGACCGCCGCCATGAGCGCCGGGCGCAACAGCCCCTTCTCGCGCTTCGTCAGCCCGGGCGCCACAAACCGCACGACAAAATAGGCGATGATCGGCAGCACCAGCACCACCCCACCAAAAACCGACACCGACATGACCATGGTGGCCGTGCCGGTGGGCTTGAGCGGACTGACCAGGATTTCCTTGGCCCGATCGGGGCCGACGGCCAGCAACAAGGGGCGGCGTAAAAAAAAGAACAGCTCGACGAAATAGACGCTCACGATCCCGATGCCCACCATGGCGACCATGATGGACTTGACGATGGTCATGCGGAGTTCTTCGAGATGCTCAAAGAACCCCATTTCCGAGCGTTGCTTCCTGCGCCATGGACGGTCGGGCGGTTGGGGCGAGGGCGGTGAAGTGTCCAGGCCGCCCAGCAGGCCGGAAAACTGTTCCGGCTCGTCCGATGGCTCAGGCGGTGGAGGCGCGGGCGGTTCTGGTTCCGAATCTGACATGAACCACCATTACTAAACCCTCGGGCCAAGGGAGGGCGATGCGAAAATCAGCCGGCGAAGAGCGAGAAGCAAAACACCGGCCTCGCGCTCACTTGCCCGCCGATGCCGAGCTGGCCGCCGGTTTCGCCGCAGCGGCGACCTTGGGGGTGTGCGCGGCGACCCAGGCGTCGTATTCCTTGCGAGGCATGAAGTTCAGCGAAGCGGAATTGATGCAGTAGCGCAGGCCGCCCTTGTCGCGCGGGCCGTCATCAAAGACATGGCCGAGGTGGTCGCCGTCCACGGTGCAATGCACTTCGCGGCGGACCATGCCGTAGCTGGTGTCCACGGTCTCGGCGACAAAGGCCGAGTCAATGGGCTTGGTGAAGCTGGGCCAGCCGGTGCCACTTTCAAATTTATCGCGACTGTCGAACAACGGCGTGTCGCTGCCGATGGAGAAATAGACGCCGTCGTCGTGGTTGTTCCAGTATTTGTTTTGAAAGGAAGGCTCGGTGCCCTGCTTGCGGGCGACTTCGTATTGGTCAGGCGTGAGGAGCTTGCGCCATTCGGCGTCGGTGCGTTTGACGGCGGCCTTGGCCATGTCGATGACCACATTGGAGGGCAGACCGCAAGCGGAGACGCCGCCGGTCGCGCAGGCGGCAGCGGGGGTGTTGGCGCTATTCATGAATTGAGAGGATGTCGCATTGTTGGTGTTGACCGCCGCCTGGATGGCGCTCAGCCCCCACCAGCCTGCCCCGGCCGCGAGGACCGATGCGGCGACGATGATGGCTCGCGTGGGTGAAAGCATGGGAGGATTATTTACTACACCAAAACGCCCGTTTGCGCAATGGCCCAATTGCGGGCCACCGGGCCGGGCGCACTGGCGCAGGGGTGGATATTTGTTGGATTAGCCGCGGAGCCCACAGGTTCCCTACAAAATACCTTACGGCGCCGCCAGGTCGGCATCCCAATAAATCCATTGGGCCTCGTGGTCGAGGTTGTCGGCATGGATGACCGCCGCAGGGACTTTGTCCACCCGCTTCTCGCGGATGTGGTCGAACTCGCCTTTGCCGGGGTCAAGCACACCGACCACCGCGCCATTGCGGACGACCATGACGGTCTCACCTTCCTGGCGCAATTGATAGTGGTCCCAAGTCGCGCCATTCCGGTCGAGTTCGAAGACAAACCATTTGTCGCTTCCCGCTTTCCATAACAGGGAGTAATGGCATCCCTCCAGCGGACTTTTGGCCCAGCCGTGGACGAGGGCCTGGGGTGCGGCGCGGCTGGGGAAAGCGGCGACGGTTTGATCCCAGGCCAAATCGGAGGCGCGCGGGATAAACGGGCGCGCGACAAAGTAAACAGCCAGCCCCATCAGCGAGCAAAAAAGGGCCATTTTCCAGATGCTGGGAGCGAAAGGGTTCATGGTCAGCAATGGATGGCTACGTTCATCAGCCAGGCCGACTGTTCGATCAGCGCGCACTTAACTGCCGCGCGAGCTTTACGGCGTTGGCGAAACTTTTCCAGCTCGCGTTGCCCTGGCCGGCAATAGGGAAGGCGGTACCGTGGTCGGGGCTGGTGCGCACCCAGGGCAGGCCGAGGGTAATGTTCACGGATTCCTCGAAATCCACCGTCTTAAGCGGCGCAAGGCCTTGGTCGTGGTAAAGCGCGACGACGACATCGAACTCACCGCGCAGTTGTCGCCAGAACACCGTGTCGCCGGGCTCGCACTTCGAAAGGTCGGGAAATTTCGCACGCAATTTATCGAGCCACGGATTCAGGCGGTCGCGTTCATCGCCGCCGAGCAAACCTTCTTCGCCCGCGTGGGGATTGAGGCCGCAGACAGCGATGCGCGGGGGTTTCGCGCCGAGGGCTTGCGCGAGGTGGCTGGCCTGCTTGACGGCGCGGGCCAGAGCTTTTTCATCGAGTGCCCGCGCGACTTCCATCAACGGAATGTGCCAGGTGGCGAGCACGACGCGCAATTTGCCGCCGGCAAAGGCCATGGTCGGTTCGCCTCCCCAACGTGCGGCGAAAAATTCCGTCTGGCCAGGGAAAGCAAACCCCGCCTTTTGCAGCCAGCTTTTCGAAACCGGGCCGGTGACGGCGGCGGAAAATTTTCCGGATTTGCAACCCGCTGCCGCGGCTTCGAGCGCCTCGAGCGCAACCTTTGCTCCAGCAACGGAAGGCTGGCCCGGCGCGATGGAGAAATCTTTTGCTCCGACGGCTTGGCCGGCGATGCCCAATGAATCCAGCCAGAGTTGCGGCCCGATGGGCACGACGCGGGAGGCTTCCGCCGGGTTGGCCTTCAGCCACGCGGCAATAATTTCCGGCCCGACCCCGGCGGGGTCGCCGCAGGTCAGCGCGAGAGGCAGGAAAGATGGGGCCGGGGGGGGCACGGAAAAACAACATTCAACGCTCAAGCATTCTCCACTTCCTCCGTGGCTTCAGTTTTCGTTGGCCGTAAAAATCCGCGCTGGCCGGTGGTGAAGAAGGTGAGAAATTTTTTGCCGGGTTCGGTTTTTGCCAAGTGCGCGGCGGCCCTGGCATTGGCCACGGGCGAACCGCCTTGATACACGGTTTTATAGAGAAGCTTCAGTTCGGCAATCGTCGCGGCATCGAACCCCCGGCGCTTGAGGCCGATGAGGTTCAGCCCGTGCAATTCGTTGCGCTCGGCGGCGAGGGTGAAGGGCGGAACATCCAGCCCGAGGCGCGCGTTGCCGCTGGTCATCACGCCTTCGCCGATGCGGATGAATTGGTGAAAGACCGTGCCGCCGCTTAAAAAGCTCCCCTCGCCCACTTCGATGTGGCCGGCGAGCAGCGCGCAGTTCGCCATGACGACGCGCGCACCGACGCGACAGTCATGCCCGACGTGGCTGTTACCCATCATCAGCACATTTGCGCCAACCTCGGTGAAGCCACCGGGCTTGGTGGAGCGATGCACCGTTGCGCCTTCGCGCAAGACGGTGCCGTCGCCCATGCGCACGCCGCTGAGTATGGTGCGGTCGAACTTCAGATCCTGCGGTTCGCCGCCGACGACGGCAAAACTATCCAGCCAGACATTTTTGCCAAGAATGGAGCCTTTCCGCACAATCGAGTGGGCTTCGAGCACGCAACCCTCACCGAGCACGGCGTTTTCCTCGACAATGGCATACGGCCCGACGCGAACATTCGCGCCGAGTTTTGCGGAGGGATGAATGATGGCGGTGGGATGAATCATCAACGTTTCGGGCGGGAGAGCCGCTCAAGTTCGAATAGTTCGCCCTGGGGTGATTTGACCATGTCGTAAATTTTCAACAGGCGGATGATTTGGAGCAAATCGGATTTTTGATAACTGAGGTTGGTTTCCACCTTGTGCAGCAAGTTTTCGAGGATGGAAGGAAACGTGAGAATGGCGTCCACGCCGTGTTCCTGCAACTGTTTGATGCTTTCGCTGCGCAAGGGGTCGCTGGTCGGCAGGCTGGGCAAAACCAGCACGCGCATGAGGCCCTCCTTGCCGGTTTCGCCCTCGGGGGTAAAATCCTCATAGCCGCTGAAAAATTCGTTGGCGACCTCGATGACCTCCTTGCGCAAAAAGTCGTGAATTTTCGAGCCGCTCTTGAGCATCGAAGGCGTCAGCCGCGAAGTGTGCCAACCCATGACCGCGACAATCGCGCGCCGAATGAGCGGCAGGTCGTTCGCGAACAATTGAAAGCCCGGCTTTTGTTCCGACGGCTTCCAGGCCGGATTTTGCACGAGCAGGTCAATCTCCTCCTCATCGCGTTTGCGGCGCGAATGCACCTGGTATTTGTGCAGCTGCCGGACGAGAAAGCCGTTCAGCTCAAAATATTCGCGCACGAGGTTTTCGTCGAATCCGGCCATGGGGAAATTGCGAAGGGTGGGATTTCAGCGCGCGCCGGCCTGGAGCCAGAGGCTGCGGATGGTTTTTTCCGGCACATCGTCCACCGTTTCCGCCTGGCCGATGGCGCGCAGGGCGATGAAGCGCAGTTTTCCGTCACGGACTTTTTTGTCGAGCTTCATAGCCGCGAGCAGCTTGGAAACCGCCACCGGCTGGCGCAGGCGCACCGGCAGGCCGCTGGCGTGAACGGTTTTCTCGACGCGCTCGACCTCTTTGGCATTCAGCCAACCGAGCTTTTGCGAAAGGCGCGCAGCCAGCACCAAGCCCAGGCCGACAGCCTCGCCGTGGCCATAGCCTTTGTAGCTGGTGACTTTTTCGAGGGCATGACCAAAGGTGTGACCGAGGTTGAGCAGGGCGCGGCCACCGCTGGGCCGGGTCTCGCGTTCGTCGTGGGCGACAATGGAGGCCTTGATGGCGCAGCACTCGAAAATCAGCGCTGGCAAACCCGGATGATTCCAGCGCCACACGGGCGTGCGCTCGACTTGGTGGAAAAGGTCCGCGTCGGCGAGCAGGCCGTATTTGATGATTTCGGCCATGCCGCAGGCAAATTGCCGCGCAGGTAGTTTTTCGAGAAAGGCGGTGTCCACCAACACCCCGCGCGGTTGCCAGAATGCGCCGACCATGTTCTTCCCCGAGGGTAAATTAATCCCGGTTTTTCCGCCGACCGAGCTATCCACCATCGCCAAAAGCGAAGTTGGCACCTGATAAAAATCGAGGCCGCGCAAGTAGGAAGCCGCGGCAAAGCCGGTCAGGTCGCCGATGACTCCGCCGCCGATGGCGAAAACGATGCTATGACGATCCAGCATTTCCCCGGCCATCCAGTCGTAGGTCTTGCCCAGAACCGCCAGGGATTTGGTGCGCTCATTCCCCGGCAGCAGGAGCGGCTTTCCCCCAAGGGCGACGACGCGCTTGAGCAAGTCGGGATAGAGGCGCGCCACCGTCTGGTCGGCAATGACCACCACCCGCCGGCCATCCCGGCGCAGGCGACTCGTCACTTCAATGAAAATATCGCCCAAGTCCGTCCCGATATAAATCGGGTAGCTTCGCTCCGGGAGATCTACATGGAGAATTTCCGTCATGATGCAGTAGCTTTAAATATCCCCTGGCGGGGCGGTTGGAAAGCGTGAAAGGAACCGGCGCGCTCCGCCCTTGACCCGGCGGGACGCGCCTGCGATGCTTGGCCTTTGGACAACCGCCGCCGGGCCATGTTGCTGGTCATTGATAATTTTGATTCGTTTACCTACAACCTCGTCCAGTTCTACGGGCAGCTCGGGGTGGAGCAGCGCGTGTACCGAAATAACGCCATCACGGCGAAAGAGGCTTTGGCATTGAACCCGGACCGCGTGCTGGTGTCGCCCGGGCCGTGCTCGCCGAGCGAAGCCGGGGTGTCACTCGACATCATCGGAGCGTTCGCAGGCAAGAAGCCCATCTTTGGCGTATGCCTGGGCCATCAGGCGGTGGGCCAGTATTTTGGCGGGAAGGTCGTGCGCGCGGGGCGGTTGATGCATGGCAAGCTCTCGCCCATCCGGCACAAAAATACCGACGTTTTCAAAGGCATGCCCAACCCGTTCCCGGGCACGCGCTACCACTCGCTGCTCGTCGAACGCGCCACCCTGCCTGACTGCCTGGAAGTCACCGCCGACACCGCCGAGGGCGAAATCATGGGCCTGCGCCACAAAACGCTGCCCATCTACGGCGTGCAGTTTCACCCGGAATCCTACGCCACCGCCGGCGGCATCCAGATTCTGAAAAACTTTTTGGAGCTTTAGTTGTCCAACCACCCATGAACTGCCCCAAATGCGGCCACGAGGACTCGAAGGTGCTGGACACCCGCACCGGACGGGAGAACCGTTCCATCCGCCGCCGCCGCCAATGCCTGGCCTGCGGGCACCGCTTCACCACGCTCGAAGAAGCCCTGCGCGAAGGTTTTCTCGTGGTGAAAAAGGACGGGCGACGCGAGGAATTCGACCACGCGAAAATTCTGAACAGCCTGCGCAAGGCAACCGAGAAGCGGCCCATCGAGGCTGAGCGGCTGGAATTGCTCGTCACCGAAGTCATTGAGACACTGGAAAAGGAATACGACGTCGAAGTCCCCAGCCGTGCGATTGGCGAGCACCTCATGGCCCGGCTCAAACAGATTGACCAAATCGCCTACGTGCGCTTCGCGTGCGTGTATAAAGATTTCAAGGACATCAGCGCGCTCGCGGAGGAAATCAAGGCGTTGAAGACGGCGTTGGAATAAGAAGAGGTTGCCCACGAATGGACACGAAAAAGAAATTGAGACAGGGAAATGGGTGGTGAATAACTTTCCCTTTCGTTTTAGGCGGATTCGTGGCAATTTTTGGATAAGCTATTAGCCATGTCCGCCTCCACTGAAGCCACCCATCCGCCCTTGCGCGCGCTGCACACGCTGTTGAGCGTGGCCGTGGACGCCGACGCGGATCTGGCCAAACAAGTGCAGGCCGCAATTGATTTCACGCTCGAAAACGCCGTGCCCGGCGGGCCAGACGCAGCGACGCTGGGCTTCGCGGCCGAGGCTCTGCTCGGCCTACTGTGCCATGATGGCTGCGTGCCCAAATTCGCGCACCTCGATTTGCGCGAGCAAACGTGGGAACCGCTGTGGATTCGCGAGCGCATGCTGGGGGCTTTGCGCCCGCTGGCCGGTTATCGCGAGAGTGTTCTATTAACCACCGGCCTGCGCCGCCTCGCCTGCCCACCGGGACGGCGGTGGACGGTCCGCGCCCGCGGGCGCTACCAGGACGCCATCGCCTACCTCCAGGAAACCGCCGCCGCGCAAAGTTCCGCGAAAACAGTGCTGCATTTGCTGTTTTTGTAAACTGGGTCGTCGCAAGCGACGCCCCTACAACGGACGACACGGAGGGTCGTACCTCCGAAAATTGAAAACTAGACCGCGCCGAGTTCGCGCACAGCGGCAAGCTTGAGCGCGCCGAGCAACGTCTCCAACTCCTCGGGTGCGGGGCCTTCGACGAGCAGACGCAATTTTTTCTCCGTGCCTGAATAGCGCGCCAGCACGCGCCCGCGGCCGCGCAGCACGGCTTCGGCGGTGCGGAGCGATTCCTTAAACAGCGGCAATTCTTCGAAAGGCTTTTTCTCGCGCACGCGCAAGTTCGCCGTCAACTGCGGCAGTAAAGTGATTTCCTTGCGCAGGGCCGAGAGCGGGCGCGCGGTGTCGCGCATGACGCGGCCAAGCTGTAATGCCGCCAGCAAACCGTCGCCACAGCGCGAAATATCGGTGAAAATGAAATGGCCGGAATTTTCCCCGCCGAACGCCGCGCCGAGTTCGAGCAAGCGGTGCAGCACCTGGCGGTCGCCCACGGGCACGCGAGCGACACGCCCGCCCGCCGCCTCAATTGCCCGGTCGAGGCCAAGGTTGCTCTGCACGGTGGTGACCAAAAGTTTTTCCTTCAGCGTCCCGGTGCGGAGCGCGTGGAGCGCGAGAATGCCGAGCAGTTCGTCGCCATCCACGAGCGTGCCGGTTTCATCGCAGACGACGAGACGGTCGCCATCGCCATCGTGGGCGAGGCCGAGGCGGGCATGCGAGGCACGCACGAGCGCGGCGAGGTGCTCGGGATGTTCGCTGCCACTGTCGGTGTTGATGAGCGCGCCGTCGGGGTTGGCGGCCCGGACGCGGACGTCAGCGCCGAGGCGGCGAAAAACTTCCGGCGTGGTCGCGCAGGTGGCGCCGTGGCCGCAGTCAATGGCGACGATCCAGCCCGCGAACGCGTGCGGCGGCATCAAGCCCGCGCGGCGCATCCGGTAAGATTCCAGGGCTTCAGAAGTTTCCATCGCTTGCGGTGTGGGCGTTACCGGCGGCGCCTGCACACGGTCAATCCACGCTTCGATTTCCGCCTCGGCGGCGTCATCGAGCTTCAAGCCACGGTGGTCGAAAAACTTCACGCCGTTGTCCGACGGCGGATTATGCGAAGCGGTAATCATCACGCCGAAGTCCGCGTGGCGCTCCAGCAAGGCTTCGGGCACGACGGGCGTGGGCACAATGCCGACATCCACGACGCGGCAGCCGTCGGCCAGCAGGCCCTCGGCGAGCGCAGTTAAAATCTCCGGCCCGCTGACACGCGGGTCGCGCCCGCAAATGACTTGCGGCGGATGGGCGGGATTGTGCAAGGCCGCGTGCCGCGCCAGCGCGTAGCCAAGCCGGCGCAAAAAAGGCCGGTCCATCGGCGACTCGCCAAAGACGCCGCGGATGCCATCGGTGCCAAAGTAGCGGAATTGCACTGACGACATACTAACAGGATGCGCGGTTGAGGCAAACGTGGAAGCGCTCGAAATCGGCAAAAATTTCCCCCAGAGGCTAGCTCTTGACTTCACGGAAAAAGTCCTGCGCACGCCCCAGCCAGCGCTTCACTTCCCCACTGGTGAGCAGGCGTCGGGCCTCGTCCACCCCGCCCTTTAAGTTGCCCGCACGATTGGCGACCCAGAGCGCGGCGCCGGCATTGAGGCAGACGGTGTCGCGCAGGCCGGCAGGCCCGCGGTTGTCGAGCAGTTCCTCCAAAATTTGCACGTTGCGCGCGGCATCGCCACCGGCGAGGGCGGATGGCTCGGCGGGCGACAGTCCGGCCTTGTCCGCATCAAAGGCCACCGCGGGGCGCTCGCCACCGTGAAACTCCGTCGCGGAGCCGGCAACCGCACGCGGCTGCAAAGTCTGCGGGTCGAGAAAGCGCAGCTCGCCGATGCCGGTAAGGTAATTTTTCCCGGCGACGGACAATTCATCCATCCCCTTGGTCGCCGGGGCCGGCAGAATTCCATGCACGACGAGGCCGCGCCGCACACCCAACTCCTCCAGCCCGGAGGCGAGCAGCGGGCCAAGGTTCCAGTCGAACACCCCCGCGAGTTGGTGCACCGGGCGGCCGGGGTTGACCAGCGGGCCGAGGATATTGAAAACGCTCCGGCGGCCATCCGCCGCGAGCGCCTTGCGCGCGGGCGCGACGTGCTGGAAGGCGGGGTGAAAGGCCGGAGCGAAGAAAAATGCGAAGTTCAACTCCCGCAGCGAGGCGCGGAAAGTGTTATCGGAAGCTTCGAGTGGAAAGCCGAGCTTTTCCAAAAAGTCCGCGCTGCCGCTGTGCGAAGTTTGCGCGCGGTTGCCGTGCTTGAACACCGGCACGCGCGCCGCGGCGACGATGAACGACGCCGCGGTGGAGACGTTGAAACTGCCGGAGTGGTCACCACCCGTGCCGCACAAATCCACCGCGCGCCCGGCCCAGGCCTCGACGTGGGGGTTGCGCGCAAGGCTGCGGAAAACTTTCGCAAACTCGGCCAGCAGAGTGGAAGTCCAGAGGTCTTCGGACAAATCGCGCAGGAAGGCGGCCTTTATGGCGGTGTCCACATCTGGCGACGCCAGCGCATGCGCAGCGGCGGCGGCCTCGAGCGTGTGGCCATGCCGGGCGCGCAATTTTGCAAGGAGGCCGTCAAACGCCTTGGCGTCGGCGGACGGAGGCAAAGGAGAAGCCGTGGACACCCCGCCGTTATCTTCCTGTCATGGCACTTTCACAAGTGGTTTTTTTAAGAAGAATGCGCTGATTTAATCTTTCACCATTGAACTGAGGTTGACGCGCGCGGGTTGACAAACCCAGCGGGGTGGAGGAAGATACCCAGTTGTCCCATGCCTGAGACCACCACCATGCTGCCCGAGGGCGTCCGCGTCGGCGATGAACGGCTCATCACTGTCACACCGCCCGCGGGGGAAAAGCTGCGCGGGCTCGTCGCCCGCGAAAACGCGGGCGAGTTCCTGCGCGTGGCCATCACGGGCGGCGGCTGCAACGGGCTGAGCTACAAGATGCGCTTCACCGCCGAGCCGAAGCGGGGCGACATCCTCGTCCATTCCGCGGGGGCGCAAGTGCTGGTGGATTCGAAGAGCGCGCTCTACCTCAAAGGCACGGTGCTGGATTACTCGAATGAGTTGATTGGCGGCGGATTCAAGTACACGAACCCCAACGCCAAGGGCAGTTGTTCGTGCGGCGAGAGTTTTAATCTGTAAAGGGCGGGCAAGTTACCCGCATTGGCTTTTTCGGATTGCGGGGCAAGCACCGGCACAGCATAATTGGACACGTGAGCGCCACCCACCCGCCCGAGTTTTCCTCCCTTGCTGAATCGGCGGCACTGGTGCTCCCGGGCACACCACTCGCGGGCGAGGGATTTGTGACACAGGTGCGCGAAATCGTCGCGCGGCTGCCAGGCGGGCGGCCGTCATGGGATGAGTATTTCATGGCGATGGCGCTGTTGATTTCATCGCGTTCGCCGTGCGAACGGCTGCACGTTGGCTGCGTGCTGGTGTCGGCGGGCGAGCACAAAAACCGCGTCGTGGCCGCGGGGTACAACGGCTTCCTGCCCGGCGCGCCGCACATCTCGCGCGTGCGCGACAACCACGAGCAGGCGACCGTCCACGCCGAGCAAAACGCCATCACCGACGCCGCGCGCCGCGGCGTGAGCGTCAACGGCGCGACGGCCTATATCACCCATTTCCCCTGCGTCAACTGCACGAAGCTCCTGGCCGCGGCCGGGGTGCGCGCCATCAAATACCACCTCGACTACCGCAATGACGCCCTGGTGTTGGAACTGCTCCAGGAATCGCGCATCGGGGTGACGCAACTCTGACGCCCGCGCGGGGTCTAAATACTCAACCCACCATGCGTATGAGCACGCGAATCAAGGAATCGACGACGACCATCGCCGGCTCGCTGCTCATCGCGCACCCGGATTTGCACGACGGCAATTTCCGCCGCACAGTGGTGCTCATCTCCGCGCACACCGAGGAGGACGGCGCGCTGGGCGTCATCGTCAACCGGCCTCTGGAACGCACCTTGGGCGAAGTGCATGGGGAATTTGCATTTGGGCCGCTGGCGGGTGTGGCACTTTACTCGGGCGGCCCGGTCGGCACCGAGCAAATGCTGCTGTCGGCCTGGCAATGGAACCAGGAAACGGGGGTGTTCCGCCTCCATTTCGGCATCAGCGCGGAGAAGGCCGCGGAATTGCTCGAAAACGAACCCGGCACGGAAGTGCGCGGCTTTCTGGGCTACGCGGGGTGGACGGGCGGGCAGCTGGAAGGCGAACTGAAGCACAAGGCCTGGGTCGTCGCGCCGATTGACAGCCCGGATTTTTCCGAGGAAAACGGCGAAGGCCTCTGGAAAACCCTCCTCGGGCGAGTGAAGCCCGAACTGCTTTTCCGCGCGGACGCACCGGAAGACCCCTCGGTGAATTAGAATTCTTTTCAGGAACCGAGGACGCGGTACAAGGTTACTTCGCCGCCAAGGGGACAATGTAAACCGTCAGCGGCCCAAACTCGCGTCGACGCAATCCTTGGGCAATTCGTTCGCCTTCGGGGCTGAGCTTCACGGCGAGGGTGTCGATCAATACATAGGTCCGCAGCGGGCGGGAGGATGCCGGCTGCCAGTGGCTCGCGCGCGCCTCCAACGCCAAAAGGAACCCATATTCCAACGGCACCTCCCCCCCGAGGCTGAAATCGGTTGAAAGGTTGAAAGGGCAGTCGCGATTCTCGGACAGGATAAAATTCATCGCGGCGGCCTTGTAAGCGTAGGCGATGCCGTAATCCGCGGCGCTCCCGCCGCGCGCGGTGATGGCACGGAACACTCCCACGTCGAACAGGGTATAACCAACCAGGAAGGCCCCCAACAACGCGCCCCCCCACCAACGCCATCGTTGCACAATTTTCTCCAACGCGACCGCCAACCCAAGGAAGGGAAGCGGATAGAGCACCACGAAGTAATGCGGAAAGGGCGCGTTGCCCACAACGGCCAGACCCAACACCGGCAGCACGAACCAAATCAACAACATCAGTCGTGCATGAAAAAACGGCCCAGCGCGGTCCCGGAAGCACAACCCGATTAACCCAACCAGACCCGCCACCCCGGCAACCAGACTGAGGGGTAACGCAAATCGTACAGGGATATCGGTGAAAAATTCCGTGGCATCGGCACTGGAAACCGCGAAAGTGTAGCGCAGGGAAAGCAGAAAACGCCCAAGCGCGGGCAGGCGGCCGCCCCAATATTGTTGGCGACCGGCCAATTGGGAAAAATCGTCCCCGTTGGCGGCCAGCAGGGAGAAAATGTAAGGCAGATAGAGCAATAAGGTAGCGGCGGCCCCAATCCAAAACCACTTCCAGCGAAAGACCCCCCGCCCGGCGACAAAGACAAAGGCCAGCACGCCCAGGAGAATCAGCGCGGAAAAGTGCACCTGAATTGCGACCCCGGCCAGCACCACCAGCCAGGCGACCAGGCCCGGACGCTTGTCCACGAGGAAACCGTGCGCGGCGAGCAGAAACAGGCAAAGGAGCACCGGGAGCAAATCCTGCGCCCAGATTTTTCGGGAAAAAACGATTGCCCACGGCGACACGGCATAAAGCCCCGCGGCAACGAGGGCCACGAACGGAGAAAAATACCTCCGCCCGACGCAGTAGCAAAGCCACACGGCGACAACATTGCAAAGCGCAATAAAACCCACGGCCGCAAATGGGCTGCGCGAACAAGCCAGAGGCAGCGCGAGCAGATAAATAAAAAGCGGCGGATTGCGCACGCCGATCCTCGAAGTCAAACCGGCCAGGGGGAACTGGTTGCTCCCATCGGGCAGCGGATTCCCCACCACATGGTAGGCCAGCCGGCAGGCTTCGGCTTCGTCGGCTTTGAACTCCATCAAATCCAAATGCCAAAACCTCACGAACGCCGCGACGAGCAGTGTCACCACCAGCAGCATCCGTTCATAAGACAGATTGGAGAAACGTTTTTTGTGTGATTGATCACTGCCAGCCATCTCCATGCCGGCAACTTGAGGGAACGCCGGTTATCTAGTCAAGCGTGGAGCACAAACGGCCAAAACGCTGGTTCGCTTTGCCTACAATCGACGCGCATAAACACCGCTCACGCGCCCAGCACCCGGCAAAGATTTATCCCATCGCCAATCGGTAGCAGCACCGAATCAACGCGTGGGTCGCGCGCCAGTTTACGGTTTAACGCGTCAATGGCACGACCGGCGGGGTGCTTGGGCGGCGATTTTTTGCCGAGGCGGCCGCCCCAGAGCATATTATCGAAGAGAATCAGCCCGTTTTTCTTCATGCGCGGCAGGATGAGTTCGTAATAGCCGTCATACTCCGTCTTGTCCGCATCGATGAAGGCGAAATCAAAATTACGGCCGCGCGCAAGTTTTTCGAGCGAGGTGAGGGCCGGGCCAAGGCGCAGCTCGATTTTTTCGGCGACGCCGGCCAGGGACCAATATTGACGGGCAAGGGCCGTCCATTCCTTGCTGACATCGAGGCAGAGCAACTGGCCGTCCTTCGGCAAGCCGCGGGCGATGTAAATGGCGCTGATGCCGGTGAAGGTGCCGACTTCGATGGCGTGGCGCGCGCCGGTGGCCGCGGCGAGCAACGTCATAAACGTACCCTGGTCGCGGGGGATTTGCATCGGGGCATCTTCCGGAAACTGACGGCGGGTTTCCTCGCGCAAGGCTTCGAGCAACGCATCCTCCCCGCCGCTGCGGCATTGAACCAAGTACCGGTAAAGCCCGTCGTCGAGCGCCGTATATTTCAATGTCTCGCGCCGGTGACGGCGCCGGTGCCAGGGCAGCGCGCTCATAACTCAGCGCGCCGCGAGCAGTTCGCGCGCATCAAGGTTGCGGGCGTCTTTCCACAAGGACTCGAGGCGAAAATGGTCGCGTTGCTCGGGCAAAAACAAATGCACCATTAGTTCGAAGGCGTCCACCACCAGCCAGCCGCTGTCATGGCTGTATTCGACGCCCGCGAGCGGCGCGTGCTCGTCCTCCAAGGTGTCTTCAACGGCCTGGCGCAGCGCCTTCAGGTGGGGCGAAGAGGTGGCGGTGGCGATGACGAGGTAATTGGTGATGGAGGACTGGCCGGAGACATCCAGCACGCGCAACTCAACCGCCTTTTTGTCGTCGAGGGCCTGGCAGCAGTGCTGCAGGAGGAGGCGGGAATCGGCGTCGGTTTTGGGCATGGTGCAAAAATGGCGGTAGATGAAAGCGGGCGGTCAGCGGTAGAGTTTCTTTTCTTCAATGGCGGCGGCAACGGAGCGGGGCAACCATAAATCCATCGACTCGCCCGCCTGGCGGCGGCGGCGGATGTCTTCAGCGCGGGCGGGATGAGGCTCGCCGGGGAGCCGCTGCCAGCGAATAGCCGCCGCCAACGCGGGTGGTGGCGCGGCAGGGAGAGAGCCGGGCCGGTCGAGCACGGCAAATTGCACGAGCTTGGCCAGATCCACCGGCTCGCGCCAGCGGTCCAGTTGCGCGAACTGGTCGGCGCCGAGCAGCCAAAAAAATTCCACGCGAGGCCAGGCCGCCCGCAATTTCCGCACGGTGTCGACCGTGTAATTCACCCCGCCGGCGCGGACTTCCAGGTCGAGCACGCCGAGGCGCGGGTCGGCCGCCTCCGCGACCGCGCGGTTGAGCAAATCCAGCCGGTGGGCGGCGGAGGCCGAGGGCGCCTCGGGGCGCAAGGGCGCCTGGGCCGCGGGAACAAAAAACAAATGGTCGAGGCGGAGTTCGTTCAAGGCCGCACGGGCCACCGCGAGATGGCCGAGATGCACCGGGTCAAACGTCCCGCCGAACAACCCCACGCGGGCGTCCGACCGCCGCAGCGCCGGAAGGGCTTCGGCGGACTCCGGCGTACGGGCGAGAGGCGAAACAGCGCCGGCGTTTTTAACCATACATTTCGCGAATCACCGGGCGCAGAATGGAGCCAAGTTTTTCCAACGCGCGTTTTTCGCGCATTGAAACCTGCTGATGGGAAATGCCGATGCTTTGCGCGATGTTCATCAGGGTCTCGGCTTCGTGGCCGGCGCCGAGGCCGTAGCGGCGCACGAGCACTTCGCGCTGTTTGTCGCTGAGCTGGTTGATCATGTCCTGCACGACGCGCAAAAGTTCCTGGCGGTTAAGCAAATCGCGCGGGTTGGGCACGGATTCGTCCGGCAGGGGCAACGGGCGGTCGTCGGACATGGCGAGCGTGTCCAGGGATACCCGCGGCTGGAGCAAAGTGGTTTCGGGGCGCTGGGGAGCCGGGGCACTGGGCGTGGCCTGGCTGGCTTCACGCAAAAGCTGTGAAGCGAGGTTCACCGGGACATGCACGGGGAACCGCTCACCCAAAAGGTAATTGCGGATGGCGCGGGTAATCCATTGCTGCGCGTAATTGGTGAAGGGGGTTTCGCCGGCGTCCACCTTGTCCACCGCGTGGAGCAAACCGAGGCAGCCTTCCTGCACGGCGTCAGCGCGTTTGGCCGGGTCGAACACGAGGCGCGAGGCCAGTTTCTCGGGCAGGTCGTGATGCAAAATATACAAGCGTTCCTGCGCTTCTTTGTAGCGGCGATGCTCCAGGTGAATCGCCCGCTGCAAATGTTCGCTAAACTCGGGCCAGCGCGCGGCGCTCATGGGCACGTCCGGATCGAGCCGGGGCAGACCGTCATGGGAGACCCCCCAACCTTCCGCGAGCTTGCATGACCGGCTGCCGGAAAGCATGCCGCGGTAACGTGACAAAACCCAGAGCAACAAATCTTTTTTGGCCTCGAGCATCATCGAATCCACCAGCGCGCGCAAACCGATGCCGCGGCGGGGCGGGGGCAGCCCAAGTTCCTTGATGCCCTCCCTGAAAAACGGTTCGAACTCCGGCACGTGCATCGCCCAATCCAACCGCTGGCGATGGCGGACGATGGTCTGGCGCGCCAGGCGCTCGTCCTGGCTTTGTGGGGCAAACGCGGGAACGGGCGCGGCGGGCGCGACAGACGAGGATACAGCCGAAACCGCGGGTGTTTCGGATGCCGTAGCCGGCGCGTCGTCGGGGCAACGACTGATAACCGGGGTCTTGGGGCAGACTCCCATATGATTATGATAACCCCGCAGCGGGGATTTGCAAACGGAAATTCTCTCGCCGGGGGGTTAAAAATCTGCAAGGGATGAGTGAGGCCGCCGCGGGTGGCGGCCGGCCTGATTCAGAACAACCGCGAAGGCCCCGGGTGGCGGAATGGTAGACGCTACCGACTTAAAATTGGTTGGCTTAAACGGCCGTGCGGGTTCGAATCCCGCCCCGGGGACCAATTTTTTTGCCTTCATTTCCCACCTGCGGCTTGACTCAGAGACCTTCCGTTGGTTTATTTGCCCACTGGGGGCGTGCTTATTCCTCGACGGGTTTTGGCGCGTGCCCGCAAAAACCTTCCCATGTCGTCCGCCAAAAACACTTCTCCAGCCAATGGCGTTGAACGCGTGCTTACCGTGCAAAACAAGATGGGCATTCATGCACGGCCCGCAGCGATGATGGTGCGCGTCTCCAACAAGTACAACGAAGCCGAAGTCTGGGTGGACAAGGACGATGAATCGGTCAACGGCAAGAGCATCATGGGCTTGATGATGCTGGCGGCGGGCAATGGCACGAAATTGCGCTTCCGGGTCAATGGCACCGGGGCGGAAGAGTTGCTGCGCGAAATGGAAGCGTTATTTGCCCGGAAATTCGAAGAAGCGTGACCCTCGCGCCCGGCGAGCAATTGTGGCTCAGCCCCTGACTTTGGCCTTGCGTTTGCCCTCCGCGGGCAGCGACGCCTGCAGGCCGCCCGCGATAAAGGTGGACAAACGACGCAGCATGGGTTCGAGATTTTCGTTTTTCATCTGGCGTTCCAACCCGGCCTGCCGCCCCTGCCAGGCCAGTGCACCGAGCATCGAAGACATGAGGAAATAGAATTTCCAATCCACCTCGACCGGCGAAGATTCGGGCAGGGCCGCGCGCAGGGATGCGCGGAAAATTCCCCAAAATTGGTCGAGGCTGCGCCGGTTCAGCTCCCGGCTCAACGAAGGTGGCACACTGATGGCGCGCCCCACCATGCGCGCCGCCGTGACACAAGACCCGCGGCGGTTGTCAAAGGCCTTGGCGATGGGTAAAATCACCGCTTCACACAATTGCTCGAGGGGAAGCGGCTGGCCGGCCGGGGTGTGCGCGCGCAGGACTTCGAGCCGGCGCACCCGTTCAACGTTAAGCGGGGCGAGCCGGCGTTCCATCATCTCCAGCCACAACTCGCGTTTGGAGGAAAAATGGTAATTCACCGCCGCGAGGTTGACATTCGCCAATTGCGTAATCTGGCGCAACGAGGAGCCTTCGTACCCGTGCTCAGTGAAGCAACATTCGGCCGCGCGGAGCAGGCGTTCGCGGGTGGAGGCGGCGGATTTGCGGGGAGCGGGCATGGGGAGAGTATTTCAAATGGTTGTTTAAAACAATTTTGGCGAAAAGCAACCCTGAGTGTGTCGAGAATTATGCGCAAGTGAAATCTTGGCCCGCCGCACAACTCGTGCTAGAAAGGGCAACTTCACCCCCGCAATGGATATTGGCCGATATTTCCCCGACTGCGCCCACCGCAGTTTTCGCTTCGTCGCGCAGACTGGGCTGGCTGTGTTGTTTTGCGCGATGGCGAAGGGGCAAACGGTTGCACCCGCGGCCCCAGACAGTGCCTTGGCGGGAGTGAAGGCCTACAGTGCGTCGACGCCCGCTCGCGCCCGGTTTACAATCATTGCGGAAGTCTCCGCCTACGCGCCGGGGCAGCCGTTTTGGGCCGCAGTCCGAGTTAAAATTGATCCCGGCTGGCACATTTATTGGATCAATTTTGGCGAAGCGGGCGAAGCGACGAAAGTCACCTGGCAACTGCCACCGGGCTGGAAGGCCGGCCCCGTTCTCTGGCCGACGCCGGAACGGCAACTTACCGCGGGGTTGGTGGATTACATCTACGAAGACAGCGCGCTGTTTATAACGCAGCTCACTCCTCCGACTGATTTGCAACCCGGCTCGTTCGCGACGCTCAAAGCCAAAATTCATTGGATGGCCTGTTCGGATGTTTGCCTGCTGCCGACCGATACCATGACCTCGCTGGACCTGCCGCTTGCGGCGGCGCCGCAATTTGACCAACAATCCAAGCCGCTGATTGATCAGGCGCGGGCCGCCCTGCCCCAGCCGGCCACAATGCTCGATGTCACCGCCTGGCGGCGAGGTGACAAGCTGCTGCTTGGTTTTGAACCCAAGTCTGGAGCGGCCGTGCCAGAGCAACTCAAAGACGTTTATTTCTTTTCCACCGACGGCCAGACCCAGCCGGCTGCGCCGCAAATCCTCCATCGCGCAAATCACGGGTGGGTGTTGGAAATGTCAGGAATCATCCCCGCCGCAGTCGGAACTAAATCACTGGCGGGCGTTTTGACCGTGAACGGCACCTGGACAAGCGGGAGCAACGTTTCCGCGCTGGACATCAACCCAACCCTGGCCAGTGAACCGCCGGCACAATTCGCCGGGGTAATCCAGACTCCCGGCGCACCGGCGGGACTGGGTAGTTTGCTGGGGATACTCGCGCTGGGCTTTCTGGGCGGGCTGATTTTGAACATCATGCCCTGCGTGTTTCCCGTGCTGGCGATAAAAGTGCTCGGCTTTGTCAAGCAAGCGGGCGCGGAACGCCGGCGCGTGGTGTTGCATGGGTTGACTTTCACGGGAGGAGTGCTGGTGAGCATGTTGGTGCTGGTGGGCGTGCTGCTTTCGCTGCGGGCCGGCGGCGCACAACTGGGCTGGGGATTCCAGTTGCAGCAGCCGAATTTTGT
>Ga0206864_1139_pt1 | contig 24413 bp, 19 predicted proteins | sample Alteio_BWOrgCont_42_FD_152632 | JGI IMG/M metagenome (GOLD analysis project Ga0206864, IMG submission 152632) | Enriched cells from forest soil in Barre Woods Harvard Forest LTER site, Petersham, Massachusetts, United States -... | ecosystem: Environmental > Terrestrial > Soil > Temperate forest >...
TGACTGGATGATGCGCGATATGGAACTGGTTAACAATTACCAGCCGCAGCTGGTTTGGTTTGATTGGTGGATTGAACAACCCGCACTTGCGCCGTATAAAAAATCATTCGCCCAATTTTACTATAACAAAGGCCTGGATTGGAATAAAGGTGTGGTAATAAATTATAAGAACAACGCCTACCCGGAAAACGTGGCCGTCCTCGATATTGAAAGAGGTAAACAAGGAGAAATAAGGGAACTGCCATGGCAAACCGATGATGCTGTTGGGAACCAGTCGTGGGGTTATACCACCACCAATACCTTTAAAGATGCCCGATATGTAGTGACCAACCTCATTGATATTGTAAGTAAAAATGGCAACCTGTTATTAAATATCGGCCCAAAGTCGGATGGCACCATAACCGACCAGGAAACAGCGGTTTTACTTGGAACGGGCAAATGGCTTGACGTAAACGGGGAAGCAATTTACGCCACCCGGCCCTGGAAAGTATATGGTGAAGGCCCAACCAAATCTGCCAGTGGCTCATTTGCCGATCAGAAAGAGCCATTTACCTGGCGGGATGTCCGTTTTACAACCAAAGGTGATGTTTTATATATTACCACTTTAGGTTTGCCTGACGGACAATTGGATATAAAAGCCTTATCAATTAAATCCGGCAACGGCAAAATTGCTGAAATAAAAATGCTTGGCAGCGACCAAAAAGTATCCTGGAAACAAAAAGAAGAGGAATTGATTATTGAGCCTTCGAAGAATTACCCATCGGAATATGCGGTTAGCTATGTGGTGTCATTAGTTCATTAGTTCACTGGTTTATGATTGAGAGTGATGGGCAACATTTTTTATTAAAGAAGCAATATTATTATAGCATTGATAACCATGCTAAAGACAATGCACCAATGAACTAATGAACCAGTGAACTAATGAACAAACAACCGTTCCAGTTTAAGCAATTCAGTGTCGACCAAACCGGCTGTGCCATGAAGATCAACACGGATGGGGTATTGCTTGGCGTGACAACTAATGCAGATAATCCGACCACTATCTTAGACATTGGCACAGGCACAGGGGTAATCGCCTTAATGCTGGCTCAAAGATTTATCGAAGCGAAAATAGATGCAGTTGAAATCGATGCTGATGCCTCACGAACGGCAGAAAGGAATTTTAAAGCATCCTCCTTTGCAGATCGTTTGGATGTTTACCCTTTTAGCTTCGAAACTTATTTTGATCAATTCCCGGAAAATAAATATGATCTGATTGTTTCAAACCCGCCTTTTTATATTAGTTCATTAAAATCGCCGGGCGCTAAAAAGACTTTGGCTAAACATACGGATGTTGATTTTTTTGAAAAGCTGATCAAATGCATTGCAAATCATTTATCAGCTAATGGTTTTTGCTGGTTGATATTACCGGTAACGTTAACTGATGTGATTATTGAATTGGGTGCAAATCTTTCACTCTATCCCCAAAAAGTTATCAATGTTCATTCTTTTACCCATTCAGAAGCGCATCGGGTTATAATATGCTTTGGTTTTAGTAAGGTATTGGTGCAAATAACTAAGTTTACCATCTATAAATCGGTTGGGGTTTATTCTGAAGAGTATCAAAAATCGTTGCAACCTTACTTTATCCCTTTTTAATTTCATCCTCATGTCATTTCGACGAGGAACAGCCTGTCCCGAATTTATTCGGGAAGGAGAAAACTATACATAAGCATTCCCGACTTGCATGACGGATTTGCAAGTGTATAGTTTTTTCACTTTGTTCGAAATGACATGTTTTTTGTGTTTATAACGGTTAAAATAGGCCTCCTTTTTGACACCTATAGTTATATTGCGATACAATTTTTAGATTTGACGACTCTTCAAGAGTTATAAAGTCTAAACGTATAGTAAGCCTATTTCTGTTTATATGAAAATTGTTTCAATCATACTTACCGCTTTACTATTAATCCCTGTGGTAACCTGCTCACTGGCTATTCATCAAATTTTTTACCAAACTAAATCCCCGCTTATCCCAAAAGATACCTTGTTTTCAATTGCTGAACCATTCATTCTGTATGGAGTTAGCTACCTTGTTTTTTTTTGTTTATCAATACTTTTAAATATTAGAGGGAAATTTAAAATAAACATTGTGTTGTCCGGCTTTTTGGTATTGATTTATCTTGTTACTATTAATATGATAAAAGTACATGGTTAGGATAGGCCTTCTTTCGGATACCCACAGCTATCTTGACGATGCGGTTTTTAAACATTTTGAACACTGTGATGAGATATGGCATGCCGGTGATTTTGGCAATATTGAAGTGGCCGATAAGCTGGCAGCATTTAAACCGTTGAAAGGCGTTTATGGAAATATTGATGGCGCTGATATCCGGCTAACCTATCCGGAAAATTTAAGATTTAATTGTGAAAATGTGGATGTGTGGATGACCCATATTGGCGGTTACCCGGATAAATACAGCCCGCAGGTAAAGCGTGAAATATACACTAAGCCTCCAAAGCTGTTTATATGCGGCCACTCGCATATTTTGAAGGTTATTTACGATAAAAAGATCAATTGTTTGCACATAAACCCCGGCGCAGCCGGGAAACAGGGTTGGCAAAAAGTACGAACTTTGGTGAGATTTTGCATTTCTGAAGAAAAAATCCATACCTTAGACCTTATTGAACTCCATAAATAAGACGTATTAAATACACTAAGTCCATGCAGATCGTTAAAACTTTAGGCCAGTTTATCCTCGAAAAACAAGCCGACTTCCCTTATGCCAAAGGAGAATTATCCCGACTATTACGCGACATTGGTATAGCCGCCAAAATTGTAAACCGCGAGGTTAACAAAGCCGGGCTGGCCGATATTTTAGGCGAAGCCGGAACAACTAATGTCCAGGGCGAAGGCCAGAAAAAACTGGATGTTTATGCCAACGAACAATTTATATCGGCCCTGAAACATGGCGGCGAATGTTGCATTGTAGCATCAGAAGAAAATGATGAGTACATACCGATTGAATCGGAAGTATCCAAAGATGCCAAATACATTGTGGCGATGGACCCGCTTGATGGTTCATCAAATATTGACGTAAATGTGGCAGTCGGCACTATTTTTTCTATTTATCACCGGAAATCAACCAATGGCAAAGCAACCATTGATGATGTTTTGCAGCAGGGGACAGAACAGGTGGCGGCGGGTTATGTGATTTACGGTTCATCAACCATGCTGGTTTATACTACCGGCAAAGGTGTAAACGGATTTACTTTGGACCCATCGATAGGTGAATTTTGTCTTTCGCACCCCGATATGAAAATACCGAAAGATGGTTTCATCTACTCGATAAACGAAGGCTACTATTCTCATTTCCCGGACGGGGTAAAAAAATATATTAAATATTGCCAGGTAGAAGATACAAAAACCAATCGGCCATATACGTCAAGGTACATTGGGTCGATGGTTGCCGACGTACACCGCAATTTGATAAAAGGCGGCATATTCATTTACCCGGTGACTGCAAGCGCCCCAAATGGTAAACTGCGTTTGGTTTACGAATGTAATCCCATGGCGTTTATTATTGAACAGGCAGGCGGCAGGGCAAGTAATGGCTATGACAGGATAATGGAACTTGAAGTAAAAGAACTGCACCAACGTTCGGCTATATTTATAGGCTCTGAAAATATGGTACATAAGGCAGAGGCAATGATGTCATTTTTTTCGCCCCAGCTTTTGAAAAAAAGTTTTGAAGGCGTGGTGGAGTTGCAGTAGGCAATTTTCAGTGGGCAGTTTGCTTTAAACTTTATTTGCAAACTGCAAACTCAAAACGGCAAACTAAAGAAGATCAACTTTCGCCGCTTCCATTTCAAAAACAGAGTCAATGAGCAGGTCTTTTTGTTTAGCTGCGGCTACTGCCAGTACATCGCAGCGCTCATTTTCGGGGTGGCCGGCATGGCCGCGTACCCATACAAATTTGATATTGTGCATTTTGCTGATAGTTAAATAACGCAGCCACAGGTCTTTATTCTTTTTACCAGCAAACCCCTTTTGCAGCCAGCCATTAACCCATCTTTTTTCAATGGCATCAATAACATATTTCGAATCGGAGTAAATGGTAACATCCTGGTTTGGGCTTTTTATGGCCTCTAACCCTTTAATTACTGCAAGCAGTTCCATCCGGTTATTGGTGGTTTTACGAAACCCTTCCGAAAGTTCTTTATAATGTTTGCCCGAACGCAATATCACCCCATAACCACCCGGCCCCGGGTTACCGCTTGATGCGCCGTCTGTAAATATTTCTATCATTTGCCCCCCGACCCCCTAAAGGGGGAGTAAAAAATTAAGCCGCAAAATACGCAATAAACTGCCAAATAAACACCATTGTTCCCCCTTTAGGGGGTTAGGGGGCTGTACTATAGCCTCTTCGTTTTCAACCTCAACGAGTTCCCAATCACCACCACATCCGAAAATGCCATCGCGAATGCGCCTACCATGGGGTTTAAAAATCCTAAAGCAGCTATGGGTATAGCCACAATGTTATAGGCAAATGCCCAGAAAAGGTTTTGTTTAATAGTGATCAAAGTATGTTTGCTGATCTGTAAAAACTTAACAACCGAATGAAGGTCGGTGTTCAATAATATTACCCTGGCAGATTGTATGGCAACCTGGCTGGCATCATTCATGGAAACGCCGACATCAGCTTTAGTGAGGGCAGGGGCATCATTAATGCCGTCGCCTATCATAATAGTTTTTCCTTTTTGCTTGTAGATATCAATGACCACCAGTTTTTCGTCGGGCAGTTTTTCAGAATGTACTTCATCAATCCCAATGATATTGGCCACTTTTTTGCACCTGTTATCTCTATCGCCGCTTAATAACACTGGTATGATGTTCATTTTTTTAAGCTGTGTGATAAGTGTTGATGCTTCAGGCTTAATTTCATCATCAATGGCTATTTGAGCCAGGAGTTTTTGATTTTTATAAAGGGATAAATTAAAATCATTTTCATTTTTCGATTTGCCTGTCCCAAGGAAATAATGGTTCCCTTCAATATCTTCGGCACGCATGCCAAGCCCTTTTTCTTCTTTGGCCGATTTTAAGATCAATTTGGTTTGCGGAAGTGACTGTAATCCGTTTAACAATGATTTAGCTATTGGATGGTTTGACCGCTCCTCAATAGCAACAATTATTCCCCTTACCTGCTCAATGCCCGCATCCCCCTCTGTTTTTATATCATTAATGCTGAATTTCCCGGTGGTCAGCGTACCTGTTTTATCAAACACCACATATTTAGTGTGCGCGACCGCTTCAATAGTGTCGCCGCCTTTTATCAATATGCCATTTTTTGCCGCACGGCCCAAACCAACCATTACAGCAGTCGGGGTAGCCAAACCCATTGCACAGGGACAGGAAATTACCAATACCGCAATAGCATTCATCAAAGCGATTTGGAGACCGGTGTGGACAGCGAAATAAGTAATTCCAAAAGTTAGAAGCGCTATTAGTATAACTGCCGGAACAAATATAGCAGCCACCCTATCGCCCAATTTTTGAACCGGCGGTTTTGCTGCCTGGGCTTTTTTCATCAGCTCGATGATCTGCGCGAGCACTGTATTTGCACCTACTTTCGTAGCCATCATCTTGATATTGCCATGCTGTACTATAGTGCCGCCAATCACCTTATCGTATTTTCCCTTTTCAACCGGCATACTTTCACCGGTAAGCATGGCTTCATCAACCGAGGCATTGCCAGATAATACTTCGCCATCAACCGGGATTTTATCTCCCTGGTTTACTAAAAGCGTATCGCCGGGGCGGACCTCTTTGGCGCTGATCACTTCAACGCCGCCATTAATTACCCGGTTGGCGTTTACCTGCTGCATTTTCACCAAATCTTTAACTGCCGAAGTGGTTTGAGTGACAGATCGTTTTTCCAATACATTGCCAAGCAATACCAGGGTAATAATAGTGGCGCAGGTTTCATAAAACTGGTAACGTTCGCCCATGTTTTCGATGGTGCCAACCAGGCTATAAATAAAAGCCGCTGATGAGCCAACAAATATCAGCACATCCATATTGGGCACGCCGCCCCTTATAGAGTTAATAGCGCTTTTACCAAAATGAAAACATCCTACTAAAAAAACAGGGAGACATAGCAGTAATTGCACTAAAGGCAGCTGTAAAAAATGCCAGGGCAATACCATATGCAGCAGCAAAGGGGCGGTTAATGCGGCGCAGAATATAAATTTGTTCTCTACCTTTTCATAAAACGGGGTAACCTGCGTTGCCGGATCATCCACCACTTTATAGCCTAAACCCTCAATATCTTTAATAATTCCGGGTATGTCTGCAGCAGTATTGTTTGAAAACTTGACCTCTTCGCCGGCAAAATCAACAAGAATGTTTTGTAAGCCTTTTTTCTCTAATAATTTATGTATCGATAGGGCGCAATTATTACAATGCATCCCTGTCACGTTTAGTTCAACCAATTGCTCTGCCATGCTACAAATTTACCTGTATATAATGGGTAGTGGGTAAGGGGATTGTAATTTTAAGTTGTGGGTTGGAATAAGTTGTAAGGGTTGGAATAAGTTGTAAGGGTTGGAGATGTTGTAATTGTTTATCCTAACCTTTGCAACGTTTACAACTTATTACAACCTTTTTAACTTCGACAAAAAAAACCTTTGCAAATAGCCGTAAGATTCCTATTTTTGCATTCTCCAAAACGGTAGATGTAGCTCAGTTGGTTAGAGCATCGGTTTGTGGTACCGAGGGTCGTGGGTTCGAGCCCCATCATTTACCCGGATTTTTTTTCGCCTCTCAAGAAATTGAGGGGCGTTTTTTGTTTTATAGCGTTTGTAGAAATCAAAACAGATCTGAATGTGTACCTGTACGTACTAATTCTAAAAGATTTATTTGCTCGTTTTCATCCCAGATGAGTAATAGATCAGGCTTTACATGGCATTCCCAGTATCCCTTGTAATTACCGCTAAGTTTATGGGGCTTATGCTTTTTATCAAGGCCTTTGTGACCATTTTCAGCAAGAGTGGTAATGATTTGTTGCAATAATTTCAGGTCTTCAACAGATCGTTTTTTAAGCAATTTCAGATCTTTCAGAAATTTTGTGGAGGTTACGATTTCAAACATAACCTAAAATCAGATACTGTTAAAAAGGTCTTCTACGTTTTTGAACTTCTTGCCTTTACCGGCTTTTAATTCATCCATTGCCGCTTTGGTATCGGCATTTGGGATATTGTTCTCTTTTTTTACCTTAACAGTTACACCCAGCTCTTTTAAAAATTCTTTAACCAGGCGGGTTTTACTGTCCGGTACTTTTATTTCGAGTGTTTGCATGCACAAAAATAAATATTAATTTACTGAAAACATAGGCTGCATAAAAAATCAATAAGTTGGTTAGAGCATCGGTTTGTGGTATCGGGGGTCGTGGGTTCGAGCCCCATCATTTACCCGTCAGTCAAAAAAGCCTCTTTTAAGAAGCTTTTTTTTATCTTCTTGTAATTCCTTGTTTTTTAGACAGGCGCCTTTTCAATCAACTAAACTTGTACAAAAAATCCAGGCAAAAGCACACCCTTACTCAAGGGGTAGGGCTTTTAATCATTAACTATTAACTGGTCCTTCATTAACTAGATAAAGGCCTATAAAGAACAGAGTATATTTTTTGACCCTTTGTTAAAATGGGTATCGTGCAACATGCCTAATTTTTATCGTCCGGCATCAAAACCAATTTGATATAATTTTCTCCGCTTAAATATTTGCCCGCCGTTGTTTTAATATCCCCTGGTTTCACAGCATCCAATAAGCTATTGTATTGGTTAACCTGGTTCAAGTTCATTTCGTTTTGCAATTGCCCGTTAAGGTAGCCCAGCCAGAAACTATTAGTTTTTAATTGCGGTTCGAAGCTGGTTTTTTCTTCTGCACGCCATTTATCGATGTTTTCCTGCAACGGGCCGTCCGCTTTAATTTTGTTGATTTCATCTAATGTAGATGCAATTAGTTTTTCAACGTTTTGGGGTGCGCAGCCAAAATGAACGAGAAAGCTATAACGCTGCTGTGGCAGCTTTGCCGTGTTTTCCTGAACACCAGGGCTATATACACCACTTTCATCTTCACGCAACCTTTGTAAAAGGCGGATCTGCAGGGCTTCTTTCATCGCGTCCATCTTCACATTATTCTCCGGACTATAATCATATTTGCCTGTATATATTAGGTAAACGGTGGCCTTAGGCTCGCTGCCCTTGTAAACGGTCTTTTCTATCCTGCCGGTCGGCGCGTGAATATCCAGGTCTTTTGCCTGTTCATGCTGGTTTGTTGACGGTAGTGATCCCAGGTATTTTTCCAGCAATGGTTTAATGGTATTCGTATCAATACTTCCAACAAAGATGAAGGTAAAGTTGCTTGCATCGGCAAAACGCTCTTTATATATCTGGTAGGCTTTGTCCGGATTTATCTCCTCTAATTTTTGCAGGGTCGGGCCGGTTCGCCTGATATTATTGCTACCCATAATAGCACTTACGGTATCACCGAATACACTATTAGGGTCACTTGCCCGGTTAGCCAAACCAGCTTTGGAACGAGCTATCATTCCCTTAAATATCGCGGTATCCTCCCTGGGTTCGGTAAAGTACGCATAGACCATTTGCAACGCTATTTCCAGGTCTTTTGGCGTGGAGGCGCCGTTAACACCTTGAAACCGTTCGGCTATATAAGGTTTTACGTTTAGCTGTTTTCCGTCCAGGTATTTACTTAATTCGCCAGTATTATAATTTCCCACTCCGCCTGCTGTGACAACACCCGCGGCATTGGCCGCCGACTGGTAATCTGCATCGCTATATAATGAGGTGCCTCCGGGCGCAAAAGAACTGAATATGATCTGGTCGTTTTTAAAGTCTGTAGGCTTCAACAATACTTTCACACCGTTACTTAAGGTTATGGTAGTAATGTTAAATTCCTTATCCAACTCTTCGTTTTTTATTTTACCAGGGATAGGCATAGCGCTTAACAATGGTTGGTTACTCACCTCGTCTTTGTATGGGGTAAGTGTTTCTTCGTCTACTGCTTTAAGCCAGCTGTTTACTAAAGTTTCATCCGGCAGGCTGCTTTTATCTTTTTCAGGCGCCAGGATCAGTATATCACGATTGGTATTGGTAATATAACTTGCTGTAAGGCTGTTAACATCTGTTAAGGTAATACCAGGCAGATCGCCTTTTGTGAGCTGATACTCTTTGTCAATACCGGGTGCGGCGTTATTGGTTAAGAAATAAGCCTGGTATTCTTTCACATAACTACCCGAATTGGTTTTGCCCTTTTCTTTAACAGCGCTTTCCATCCCGTTCAGATAAGCTGTTTTAGCTCTTTCCAGTTCCGTTGAAGTAAAGCCGAATCGTTTAAGTCTCTCTGTTTCGCGCCATACTGCTTTCAGTCCTTTTTCCAGTTCGCCTGGTTTGGCCTGTACGCTGGCATCATAAGCATCCAGGCCACCCATAAAACCGGATATACCTGCACTGCCACTTATAAAAGGAGGATCAGATTTTCTTAATAATTCCGCATAACGTGCGCTTAACATTTGGTCAAACAGGCTATTTACCAATGCAGTACGGTAATCCGCCGCTGTTTTTAATTCGGGGGCTTTATGTTTGATCGTGATTTCCGCTTCCGTGGTGATCATTTCCTTATCGGTTACCACTATAAACTGGTTCTTGCCAGTCAGCGGCACGGTGTATTTGGGGCGTACCTTTTCGTGCACCGGGTTTTTTAAACTGGAAAACTGTTGTTTTACCTGGGCTTCAATCTGGTCTGCATTAATATCGCCCACGATGATCAATGCCTGCAGATCCGGCCTATACCAGTCGTTATAAAACCGGGCGATAACCGGGCGTTTGAAATTATTCAGCACCGTATCTAAACCAATGGGGACACGAACCGCGTAACGGGAATCATTCAGTATTATCGGCCAGTAAATACGTTGCATCCGCTCCCCAGCGCCCTTACCCAAACGTTTTTCTTCCAGTACCACGCCGCGTTCCTTATCTATCTCCCCCGGGTCGAGCAGTGCTTCGTGAGCCCAGTCGCGCATGATCTCCAGGCCCCCTTTCAGCAGTTCCGGCTGGTCCGAAGGGATCGGCAGCTCGTACACCGTTTCATCAAAGCTGGTATAAGCGTTGATATCCGCGCCAAACCGTACCCCTGCCTTTTGCAGGTAATCCACCAACTCGTTATGCGGGAAATGTTTCGTTCCGTTAAAGCTCATGTGCTCCATAAAATGCGCCAGGCCACGCTGGTCCTCATCCTCCAAAACGGAACCTACATTGTTTACCAGGTACATTAACACCCGGTTTTTTGGTTCTTCGTTGTGACGAATATAGTAGGTAAAGCCATTTGCCAGTTTTCCGGTACGAACTGCAGGATCGAGGGGCAGCGGTGTTTGCTGTTGCGCTGTCAAGGCAAGCGGTGTTAGCGCTAAAATTGTTAAAAAGGTTATTTTTATTTTTCTCATTATTTGGTTTATAAATTCTTTGTTAATTTATTTTTGCGGGCCGCCGGCATTTCGCGGCTTCCTTATTTTTTTAATTAATTAAGTAGTTCCAGTATACCTTCATTTTCAATGATCATCATTCCATGCCTGTCACTGGAAATGCCCGGCTGCAGCTGGTATGTGTAAGCGGGTATAGTTCCATTCATAATAGTGGGCAGATATAGCAATTGAATGTTATCCTGCTCTTTCTGCAACACTTCTCCCGCTTCTATAATGTGCGTAGAAATTATGAACAGACAATTCAGGTGTTCACTAAAGGCGGCTGTTACTTCAAGTGTCGCATCGTACGCGTCTTTTACATTGGTGCCTTTAAACAGCTCATCAAATATGATTACCAGATCTTTTCCACTGCTTACTTCTTCGGCTACCTTTTTTACCCTTAATACTTCTGCATAAAAATGACTGTAACCCATATTAAGGTTATCCGGAACATTGATAGAGCTATAGATACCTTCTTTTACCGAAAACTGCATTTCCCTTGCCGCCACCGGGAAACCCATATGGGCCAGGTAAACATTGATGCCAAAGGCTTTCATAAATGTTGATTTGCCTGCCATGTTGGCGCCGGTTAAAAAGATCATGTTGCTTTCCTGATTGAAGGATACCGGGTTGGCCACCGCTTTTTCAATACAAGGATGGCTTAATTCAACGGCTTTGAAAAGGTTGTTTCCCGCAGGTAAGGACCGGGCATAGCTGAAGCCCCTTTCCTGTGCCAGCCCAGCTACTGCTATATACACATCCAACTGGTAAAATGTTCCCATTACCGCAGTTAACGATGCCCGCATTATATGCCTTAGCAGGTGATCGTACTTGGCTGTTTTTTGCAACGATAATTGGCTGGTGCTGCTTTGCCCTGTTGTAAGCCATTGCAGTTTGGGATCATTTAGTATATTTTTTACGGTTAGTAATTCATCATGAAAAGGATGATCGTCGTCTTCAAATTTGTTGATGAATATTCTGCAATCGTCTAATACTGCTATGGTTTTCTGTAAACCGTTTTGTATATTTTGATATTCCTCATCCCTTACAAGAATGCCTAAAAGTTTCTTTTTTGTAAGACTGATAAATGCCGATGCGTAATTGTTACCACTATCGCCGTTAAGGTAATTCTCCACTGCACTGAACTGTCCATTGCTGAATGGGAAAGTGATTTGTTTGCTTTGAAAGTATTGAAAAATGGCGCTGCGCTTGTTGATGGCTTCAGGGTCAGTAAGCGGCGTTTGAAACATTTCGCTGAGCAGATTTTCGCCCCCGGTTGTACTTACCTTGTTGAACAGGCTGAAAATGGAATACTGTTTGTATTTACCCAGCAGATTCAGGTCTTCCAGCGTTTGTTTATCGGCTATAAAGGTCATATTGCTGTTACCCCCTTTCTTTTCTTTAACAGTTCCAGGATGCCTTCATTGTTAATAATGATCATCCCATGCCGATCATCGGTAATACCGCTTTCCAATGTGTAAGTGTATTCAGGTTTTGTTCCGTTCATACGGGTAGGCAGGTATTTAAAACTGATATTGGCGCAGCGTTCCCTCAGTACTGCTCCCGCTTCAATGATATGCGTTGAGATCACAAATACACTGCTGCGCTTCCTGGCAAAGGCCGTGGTGATAGCTATCGTGGCTTCGTAGGCGTCTTTTACATTGGTGCCTCTGAACAGCTCATCAAATATCACGAAGATGTTTTTGCCTGTGCTCAGCTCTTTGGCTATCTTTTTTATCCGAAGGACTTCCGCGTAAAAATGACTGGCGCCTATACCTAAGTTGTCAGGCAGGTTGATAGTGGTATAGATACCATCCATTACCGAAAACTCCATCTCTTTTGCCGCTACCGGAAAGCCCATGTGCGCTAAGTACATGGCGATTCCCAACGATTTCATGAATGTTGATTTGCCTGCCATATTAGCGCCTGTTAAAAAAACAACATTGCTGTCCGGTGTGATCGTCAGGCTATTGCCTACCGCGTTCCTTAACTGAGGGTGGTAAAAGCCTGCTATTTTAATAACATGTTCTTCTTTAGGCAGGGCTTTCGGAAATACGAGGTTGCACTCTCCGGCTATTTTAGCTACCGTCATATAAACATCCAGCGCATAAATATACTGCAGTACCCGTTTGACCGTATCCCGGTAGCGGAACCGCAGCTGCGCATCGTATACCGCCAGTTTCTCATGAGATAACTTGTTTTTCGGATTTTCGTGTAATAGTAAACTAAACGGTTCGGCATTTAACAGTGTGTTGATACCCTGCGTTTCCCGGTCATTCTTTAGTGGGCTGCCTGTTAAAAAAAGCGTGCTTTTCAGTAAGCCCTCTAACTGCTGTGTTATCCCGATCAGCGCGCTTATGCCATCAGTGATCATCTTATAGTCCGCATTGGCAGTTAACAAGCCGGATAGTTTTTTTTCGAGCGAGGGCCTTTCCGCCGGAAGTTTGGTTCTTTCATCAGTATTTTCCAGGTATCGCTCTGCCCCGTCGAACAGTTCGGCACTGAACGGGAAGGTGGCTTTTACTATCTTCAGATAGCTGATCTCACCACTCCGCTTATTGATCGCATCTGCATCCGAGAGCGGATAACGGAACATTTCTTCCAGTAGCTTTGAACCGTTGAGCGTAGCTGTCCTGTTAAACAGGGAAAAGATCGAGTCCGTTCCCTGTTTGCCGTAAATATTCAAATCTTCCTGCGTTTGCTTGTCTGTCGTAAATAACATAGCTATTTTCTTTTACGGCGGATTAAAAAGATGGCGGCAAAAATTAAGATTAAGCCAGGCAATAGCCATACATACACGAACTTTAAAAACGCTACATGGTCTGTACTTACTGTTACCCGGTTGTCTTTGCCATCCGGACGCGAGGTATTTATAGGAAATTGACCGTAATCCAACCAATTGAATAAGGCAGTACTAAAATAAAAGTTCGCCGTTTTAGGCTCATATCTTCTTAATTCCGCATTGCCCATAAAATCTGCATCGCCGCTTATAATGATGCGTTGTTGTTTACCATTTATTTGTCGCGTTAAGGCTAATGCCGTAGTATAAGTATCCCTCGAATTATTTTTATTTGCGGGCATTGAAGCATATCCTTTTACTACTCTTTTAGCACCAAAAGTCTGTCTGTTTCCGTCACCCATTTTTATTACACGGAAACTTCCGCCTGAAGAAATCATTGGATGCCCACCGGCTAATTCCGCATCTGCGTCTTCTTTATTATTGACCATATCCAAATCAGGGTTACGCGCCATAGTATTCTGAGCTGTCCCGGCTTTAGTCACCAGCAATGGCTGTATGTTAAACCCACTGGTGTCGTGATAAGACAATGCCGACACCCCGTTCATAGAAACTGGCAAGGTGTCCACAGAAGGCTTATCTAATATTGGGGATAAACTTATAGCAGTTTTTGTTAAATGAGGCAGTACCAATGTGGGCGCATGGTCTTCGCTTTCCTGTTCCAGCATTCCATTCATCAGTTGCACACCTAATGTTTTCAGTAAAGGATTAAGTAGCTGCTGCCTGCCTGGCTCACCAGCTATTAACAAATTGCCTCCTTTATTAATATAAGCTTTAATCTTTTGGATAGCTGCTGCACTCAACTCGTTTTGAGGGTCTGCAAGCACTAACGTGGTAATATTATCCGGAATGTCCTGAGTACCTAATGAAAGCGTATCTACATCGAAACCCTGGTTAATGAGCGCGTAGCGGAATGTTTTTTCGGATGTTACCGTTTTATATTCCCTATCGCCTTTTTTGCCGGTCCTGCGTTCCCCGTCACCGGTTACAAAAGCGATTTCAGGCATTTTAGCTTGCAGCAACCTTTTAAAAGCAGCCGAAACTTCAGATTCGCCCGGCCAGATAATCTGGTCATTGAAAACCCGCAGGAAGGTAGATTTCCCATTGTAGCTTAGTTTCATTACAAACCTATTTAACTCAGGCTTCAAATCAATTTCTTTTTGTATTTGTTCCGGTGTTTCAAAATCAGACAAATTAAAACCAGATGCTTTAACTCTTTGTTCGGCTATCGCCTTCAACGATTTGCCTTTGTAAGAATTAAAGAGGTCGAAACGTGAGGTTAAGGGTATATCGTAATAACTCACAAAATGAAAATCAATATCCGGTTTAAACCGTAAATAGGGTTCCCACCTGGCTAAATAATTGTTACGCTCTTCCGGCAACCCAAAAAAATGATAATCATCTAAAAAATTGTTGTATTCGGTAACCTCTAACTTATCATTGCCCAGTTCCTTAATTATCTGCTGCGCATTAGGAGTAAGTGTATTGTCCTGGTTAGCGGTAGTATCCCAGTAACCGATAAGGGCTGGACAGGAACTGATGTAACCGATAACAAGCGCTGAAATAACAATGGCCAGGTAGCGGCCTGCTGTGACGTACCACGCTTTTGTTTCGCGCCCCGATTGCAATTTGTAAATAGTCAGTCCCAGAAAGATATACACAATAGCAATAAAATAGATCACATCGTTTGTGGATATCAACCCTGTAAGCATATGATGGGTACGGCCCGTAAGCGATAAAAAATAGGTCAGGTCCCGCACAAAAGCTATGCTTTGCCATAAGCTGCCTATATAAGTTAGTACCCCTATCATTACAAAGGTGCTTACCGCCGCAACTATCTGGTAGCTGGTAAGGCTTGACATAAAAAGGCCAATAGCCGAATAAGCGCATAACAGGAGATAAAAACCAAGACCAGCTGCCAAAAGCATTCCATAATCAGCCGATTTAATATCAAAAACACCGGCTACCATAAAAATGCCTATCACCAATAACAGTATCAAGCTATATACCATCATAGCCAGGTATTTACCGAAAACGATTTCTCTTATTTTAACAGGTGATGAATATAGCAGGCTAATGGTACCGCCATTAATCTCCCGGCTGATGAGGCCCATGGTTAATAAGGGAATATACAAATACAGGTTCTGCATAATACCATTGAATAATCCAAATGAACTTGTAAAAAGCCTTGATGTTATTTGAGCCATATAGGACAACCCCACACCGCCCGTTTCCTGTGTAATAGCGTAGTTGTTTAATAAACTGGTATAGGTAAGCGCACATTCTACCATAAAAGCGATGGTTAAAAACCAGGCTATGGGCGAATAGAACAGGTTGCGAAGTTCTGCCTTTGCTATTTTTAAAATTAATTTCATTATAGGGAATAATTAGGATTGCGTTGATTTGGTAGATAGTTGTTTAAAGATCTCATCAAGGGCCGTTTTGTCAAGGCTGATCTCCCTTAATCGCCAGCCGTTTTGTACACTTGCTGCTACAAGCCGTTCCGTAATTTCCCGGTCACCGGTAAAATAAACGCGGGCTTGCCGTTCTGTTACGAAGTCTACTTTATCCACACCGGGTATCTTTAATAGCTCCGCTGTTACCGGCGGGTTTTCCATTTGCATCAGCACACTATGCGGTTCCACATAATTATTAAAGGCATCCATCGTATCAGAAAAAACAATTCGTCCATCAGCAATCATTTTTATCTCTTTGCATAACATTTGCACTTCTGATAAAACATGGGAGGAGAAAATAACCGCATGTTCTACCGCTATTTCTTTTATCAGTGTCCGTACCTCGGTGATTTGATTTGGATCTAAACCATTGGTCGGTTCATCCATTACCACCAGCTTAGGTTTATGAATAATAGACTGGGCGATGCCTACCCGCTGGCGGTAACCGCCTGACAGGTTTTTGATCAGGCGGTTGCTGAAGTGAGAAATGCCGCAACGTTCTTTAGCTTCCCCCAGGGCTGATTTAATATCCCTGAACTCCATTTTTCGTAGCTCCGCCGTATAAATGAGGTATTCATCTACCGTAAGGTCCAGGTATAAGGGTGGATTTTGAGGAAGGAAGCCAATTTGCTTTTTAGCCATTTCTGGCTGCTCGCGGATATCTATTCCATTGATAAGTACACTGCCTTCTGTTTGATTTAAAACGCCGCACATGATATTCATGGTGGTTGATTTGCCTGCCCCGTTGGAACCAAGCAAGCCTAAAATCCCGGTACTGTTTATTTCCAGGTCAATGTCCCGTATAGCCCAACTACCACTGTACCTGTGAGATAAATTTTTTATACTTAATATCGGATGTTCCATCTTTAATTTGTTGAAATAAAAATCACTATCCGGGATATAATCATATCCCGGAAGTGATTATTTGTATTGCTATCAGAATATATTATTAATTAATAACCTGGATTTTGGATCAATAAATTGTCTAACTGAATTTGCGTCTGTGGTAAGGGATATAATTCGGCATTAGCGCTGAAACCCGTCTTTTCTGCGCTAAGCACTGCGGCTGCTGTTCCGGTCCTTTTCAGGTCATACCAGCGGTTGCCCCATTCGCAAAAAAGCTCTACCCTGCGCTCGCGCATAACAGCATTTAAAACAGTGGTTTGGGAAGCCCCGTCAGCCGCGTTAGGTGATAATCCGGCCCTTTGGCGGATGGCATTTATATCAGCCAAAGCCTGGGTAAGGTTACTCAAATGTGCCGCAGCTTCAGCTCGGATCAGGTATAGCTCACCTAATCTCAAAATCATTTGATCTTCAACCGGGGTTGCGGTTGGGCTTATATTTTTATATTTACTCGGATAATAAAGCGTCTGATTATTTACAGATGTTGAGCCTATCCAATTTTGCAGGCGTTGGTCGCCGGTCTCGAATGCATTTAACAAAAACGGTGTTACCTGGTAGTTAGGAGTAGCTCCGGCATATTGAGGTTCAAAATTTGCCGCATCTGTATATACATTGTACAGAGCATTTGCCGGCAATTGCCATATAGCCTCCACGCTACCGTCCAGGAACACGTTATTGAGGTTAGGTTCCAGGTTATAACCACCTAAGCGGATAACCGAATCAGCTTCATTATAAGCATTTTGCCAATTACCCTGGTATAAATTAACTTTTGCAAGCAACGCTACGGCTGTATAAAGATTGGGACGAAGATGCCCTGCTGATGGATACGTTGCTGTTAATTTTTTTCTGGCATCGTTAAGGTCGGCCTTTACCTGGGCATATATGGCGGTAGCCGGGGACCTTGGTAAACGGTCTGTCGCAGCATAAGTTGTTGTGGTTACCAGTGGTACACCGCTAAACAAATTAACCATGTTGAAATAATACAAGGCACGTACCACTTCCATCTCTCCCGTAATTTGTTTTTGGAATGAGGTAGACAAACCATTGTTGTTGGTAATACCACTCAATACCGCATTTACTTCGTAAATACTTTGATAAGGATATCCCCACAGATTGGTAATTTCATTGTTTAACGGAGTTAAATTATAACTGTAAAATTGCTGAACGTCGCTTGAGATAATGGGTGACAATTCGTCAGCAGAAAGTCCGGCGCAATAAGTCAGACTTCCATCACTGTAGGCAAAACCATTGCTTGGATCATAAGTATAAACGCCGGCGACAGCGGATATAGTTGTTGCACTATCGGCAAATTGTTCCTGCTGGGTAATTAATGACGGCGGGTTTTTGGGAATTTCGATTAATTTTTTGCAAGATGAAACTGACCCGGCAATTAAAACAACACCTAATATTAATTTATTTATATTAAAAAATATCTTTTTCATAACCATTTTCACTTAAAATTTGAGATTTAAACCAAATGCCAGGATACGCTGTATCGGAAAAGAGGTATATGAACCAGGTAGTTCCGGATCACCCGCTTTATAATCGGTGAACGTCAGCAAATTTTGGACATTCATAAACACGCTACCCCCTTTTATATGTATCTTTTTAAGAAGGGCATCGGGCAATTGGTAAGACAATGAAACAGTTTTCACACGCAGGTACGTATCATCGCTGTAAACCCCGCTTGACTGCCCAAATTTAAAAAAAGTGTTTATAGCAGCAGAACTATAGCCGCTTGCAAGGCGCTGCAATTCAGCAACATCACCGGGTGCTTTCCAATAATTATTAAGCACTGCCGTAGGTTGATTATATTCAAATCCAATTGGATTAGTGCTATATGATTCAGCTAAGTAATTCGGTGCGTTCTGGCTGGAAAATTGACAAAAAATATAAAGACTGAATTGCTTATAGGTGAAATTATTCCCGAAGCCCCCCATGTATCTTACCTCCTGGTTGGCAATAGGAACTTCATCGCCGCCGATTGAAGCCGGCCCATAAGCGGGATTAGAGGTAACTGTTCCGTTTTTTGCGTAAAACTCAAAAAGTCCGGTCGTAGGATTTACGTCCTTGTACTTGTAACCATAAACGATAGAGGTCGGCTGCCCAATAACGTACTGGCTGCTGTAAGAAGAATTTGCCAGGTCTGGAAACGAGATCAATTTATTGCGGTTAAAAGATAAATTAAAGTTGGTTTTCCAAGAAAAATATTTGGTTTTAATGTTAGTTGAATTGATGGAAAATTCAAAGCCCTGGTTCTGAACAGTAGCATCTAAATTGCCAAGTACCGATGCAATACCTGATTGTACGGGCAAAGGATAATTTACTAACTGGTTACTTTCACGGTCCCTATAGTAAGTCGCATTAAATAAAAGGCGGTTATTAAAAAGGCCAAGGTCTAACGCTACGTTCAAAGATCTTTTTAGCGCCCAGCTATAATCAGGATTGTAAAGGTTGTAAGGATAAGCTGGTATGGTACCCTGGAAAGCGGGATACCCGGAGATAATTTTGTATAAAGAATTGTATTGGTATGCCTGGATACCATCGGACCCGGAAGTTCCATAGCTACCTGATAGTTTACCATAACTCAATATAGACGGAGCGTTTTTGAAAAATTTCTCCTGTGTAAATATCCAGCCGGCACCAACTGCACCAAAATTACCAAATTGTTGACCCGGGCCAAAATTGCTTGAGCCGTCCCGCCTGCCTGTCAGATCAAGAATGAACTCACTATCATAAATATAATTTAGACGGGCAAAACCCGCACTATATTTATAAATATTGGAATTATCCATAGCGGATAGTGTTGTAGCACCGTTAATCGATCCGAGAAGGTTATCATTTGAATACCCGCTCCCCTCCATGTAGTTTGAATAGTTTGTATTCTTTTTATAGGTTGAACCTACCAGCGCGCTGAAAACTCCTTTGCCAAAAGTTTTGTTGTATTTAATTTGTGGCTCTATGTTGAGTGTTTGATAGGTATTATTAGCAAAGGTTGAAGTAGCGATAACATTATATCCTGCCGGATTTTGTGCCGAAGTCGGATTAATAGAATTTTCACTGGTAGTGTTACGGTTATAACCCACATCAGCCCCTATGGTTAACCCGTCCACTATTTTATAGGAGATATGAAATGCGGCATTAAAATTATAATTCTGCAAAGTGGTGGGCTGCTGCAGTCCGCTATAAAACTGATCAGCGGTTAAATCCACCCCTTGGTAGTTCCAAATTAAACCACCAGATGGACTTAATAAACCGGGTAGATTAGGCGGCAAAGCTATATCCTGGCCGCCCCCATAACCTGCAGAGTTATTTTGGTCATAACCAAAATCAGTGGTCATATCTACGGTAAGGCGTTTATCTGTGGAGAGATGGTGAATGTTGCTATGAAATGTAAATCGCTGATCGGCAAAATCACCGGGATAATTATAGGTTGATCTGTCATAACCCGCTGACATGATAAAAGTATTATTAACCGTGCCGCCTGACAGGCTGCCATGCACATCGGTATTATTGGTAGTTTTGCCATCAATAACCTTTTCCCAGTTGGTGTATTTGCTCTGATCAAAAATTGTAGCGTCAGGTGCATAAGGCTGGGGATAAGCATTCGGATTGCTTGTTGGTATTACCCCATCTGCTGCAAAGGCGTCTTTTCGCAATTGCAGGTATTGCTGTGTATTCAACATTTGAACAGGATCAGCGGCCGAATTAAAGCTTGTATTCACATTCAGGTCAAAATGTGTGGCACCTGGATTTCCTTTCTTAGTAGTAATAATGATAACGCCATTAGACCCTTGTGTACCATAAATAGAAGTTGCATCGGCATCTTTTAGTATGCTGATGCTCTCAATGTCAGCCGGGTTAATGTTATTAAAAGGGCTGAAACCTCCCCCGGGTTGGATGTTACCCCCTGTGAAAGTTTGTGTACTCACCAGTGAGGCTATTTGATTGATATTATTATTTTGTGAGGCGAACGGAACGCCATCTATTATAAATAAGGGTTGGTCATAGGGTTTTAAATTAGTATAATTATTGATGGTATTACTGAGCAACGTATTTTGCCCCCTAACCTGAACGGTTACCTGCGAACCGGGTATTCCGCCTGTGGAGGTGACAACCAAGCCGGCAGCCTGCCCCTGTAACGCGAGTAAAGGGTTGGTTACAGGTTGTTTTTCAATATCTTCAGCAGAAACAGTGGATACAGATCCAACACTGAATCGCTTGGATTCGGTGCCGTAGGCAACTACCTGCACCTGGTCAAGTTGAGAAGTAGCCAAACGTAATGCAACCGATAAGTGTTCATATTTGCCGGTATTGGTAATGCTGGTCTCTAATTTTTCATAACCTACATAGCTAACAACCAGCGTATAATTTCCCTGGGGCATGTTAGGGAAACTAAAGTTTCCTTTACTATCGGTTTTTGTCATCAAATTTTTACCCTTTATTGAGACAGACGCGCCAACTAACGGATGGCCAAGTGTATCGGTCACGGTTCCGCCTATCTCTGTAGGTATATTAAGGACGGTTTTAATTTTATCTGATAATTGATCCAAGAAGGATACATCTTTTATAGATACCACCACAGATTTGTTTTCTATAGTATAATTTAGCGGCTGACCCGAAAATATTCTGTCCAATACTTCATTTAGATCTACGTTTTTTACATCGATGGTCACCGGCCTGGCAGCTTTTATCGTTGAGGTGGTGTAAGCGAAATCATAACCGGTCTGGTTTCGGATTTGCTCAAAGATCGTAGTTAACGATGCATTCCGTTCGGACAGCGTAACCTTTTGCGCAAGAGTGCTGGCGCTTACATGCATAAGGGCCAGGAATAGCATCAGGATGGTTAATTTCATGAACAACAATAGTTTTTTTATGAAGCCGGGGGGCAACACAAAGTGTTCTGAGTAAATTTTGTACATTTGCTTAGTTAGGGTTAAGCGTTTTGCCTTTAGTTCTCGAAGACGCAGAGGCGAACGCGGTTCTCAAATAGTTTAATTAATTGTTTGTACGATCCTTTCAAAGTCATCCGGTTACCGCCAGGTGACTTTTTTGTTAGATCGCGATTTTTGGTAGTGTTTATTCTATAACGGTTACCCTCCTTCCTTCAATTTTAAAGTGTACACCTTTGGTATTTTCGAGTATATGTAAGATTGCGCTGATATTTTTGCTGCGGCTGATTTGTGCATTGAAACCATCAGTTGGTATATTGCCTTCGTAGCTGACATCGATATTATACCAGCGCGAAAGCTGCCGCATAACGGTTTGGATAGCATCGTCCTCGAAATAAAAGTCACCGCTTTTCCAGGCCGTATATCTTTTAGTGTTAACGGTTTTAATATGGCTGCCATCGGTCTGTTGGCCAGGTTCCAAAAGCATATCATTTACTTTAACTTTCCCTGCGATAAGCGTTGTTTTCGTAACAGGTTCATCAGCATATGCATTCACGTTGAAAATAGTGCCGATATCTTCTATGGTTTGCGTTTGAGTTTGTACCTTGAATGGCTGTTTGGCGTTGTGCGACACTTCAAACAAGGCTTCCCCTGTAATTTTAACTATCCTTTCTTTGCCGTTAAACGCGGTTGGAAAGGTTATCGACGATTGAGCATTTAACCATACTTTGGACCCATCGGGCAAAATCAGCGGATAAGGCGATTGCTCACCATTAGCTGTTGAAAGCGTATTATAGCTAATTGTCGCTGCATTGCCTTTTAAACCAGTGGTATAAGTAATACCGTTGTTAATTTTTATAGCTGTAGTTCCCTGAGTTAAATTGCTGTACAACCCTTTAGTTAACAAAATCCTCTGACCATTTGCTAAAGTCAGTGTTGCCTGGTTGTGACCAGGGGGGATATCATTTTTTGCCGTGATCATTGTTGGGTCAGCTGGATTTTTATGCCAGATAAAATACCCGCCTATCGAAACAAAAAATAAAATGGATGCTGCTGTAGCAATGCGTAGCAATAACCTGATTGGTTTATGTTGCTGCGCATCAATCGCTGCTGATATTTTTAAGAAACTATGTTCACCTATCCGGGTAAAATCAAGGTCGTCTTCTTTAAACGGCTTTTGATGAGCATACTGCTTGTAAACCGCTTCCACAATTGCACATTCTTCGGGTGTACACATCCCCTGCAGGTAGCGGTCTATTAGTTTAGCTGCTTTTTCATTTGTGTCTTCCATATTCCTTTCGGTTATAAGCATGACACATGCCGAAAGGCCAGAGGGGTATTCAGATTTAAAATAAATTTAATGCTGGTTTAATATCTGCCGTGACGTATAGCTTCGGCCAATAATGCAGCCAGGAAGAGATGCTGGTCAAATTTAACCCGCAGTAATTTTAAGGAATTGGTGATCTGCTTTTTGACAGTTTCTTCAGATGTACCCAAACGTTCCACAATTTCTTTATGCGTCAGAAACTCCTTGCGGCTCATTTCAAAAACCTGTTTCATCCGGGGGGGCAACAGGTCTATCTCTCTATCAATCAGGACGGTCAATTCTTTTAATTCAATATCTTGTACCGTATTGAAATCCTTTTCCGACAACTTCGTACTCAAAAACTGTATAAAATTGGCATTTATTTTATTTTTGCGGATATGGTTCAATACTTTATTGCGGGCCATTACATATAAATAAGACTTCAGGCTGGTATGGATCGGCTCTGCAGATGACTTATTCCAAAAAGCAATGAAAAGGTCCTGAATAATGTCTTGTGCTTCATCTTCATCATCAAGGATATGATAGGCATGCAAAAATAATGGATGCCAATAGCGGCGGTAAATCTCTTCAAAAGCTTTCCGGTCCTGCCGTTGAAACAGCTTGGCCAGTTCACTATCACTTAGAGCCTTATATTCAGTCATGACTTGGAAATCATTCCGGTAAAATTACGCAAATAAAAAAACAATGTTAAAGAAATTATTTTGTTGTATTGAAAACCGGTAGACAGATAACAATGGCAGACAAGCTAATCTCATTATAAATGCAAATAATCTCCAAGCCACAGCCTAACTCGATACCCAAATTGCCAACAAAAATATATAATTCCATAGTAGAGAATTTTAAACACTCCACTATGGATAGAATATGATTTACCCTAATCGCTCAAATATCCTCGGAAAAATGCCAATTAAATCAATCAAAATCGCTATCATGCTCTTTCAGAATTCTATGTAAATCAGCCAATGCTTTCAAATCAGCCACAAAACGCGAAGATATTTGTACCATAACTGACCCAATCATTGTCAGACTTACGAAGTTTTTAAAACTTCGTAAGTTTTTTGTTTAAGCACGTAGCTCCCGTTTATTTCGTGGTGATGCTGCCCATTTTGGCAAATTCTACATCATTGGGCTCCCATAATTCGATCTTATTGCCCTCCGGGTCCATCAAGTGTACAAAATTACCATAACTTGTCTTTTGCACGCTGTCAGTCGGCAGGATACCCGCCGCTTTCATTTGGGCTAAAAGCTGTTCCAAGCCTTCCACGCGGTAATTGATCATGAATTGCTTTTCAGAGGGCTGAAAGTACTTGGTGGTTTCCTTAAACGGCGCCCATATGGTAAAACCCTTTTTTGTGCTGTCCATGCCCTGGCGCCATTCAAAATTTGAACCGTATCCCCCGATGCGGATGCCCAGGTTCTTGCTGTACCAGGCTTTCAGCGCTGCGGGTCTTTGGCCTTAAAAAAAATACCGCCGAGGCCCGTCACGCGCGGACCGCTATTGACCGGGTTGGTTAAACGGCTGAA
>Ga0206864_1141_pt1 | contig 24208 bp, 20 predicted proteins | sample Alteio_BWOrgCont_42_FD_152632 | JGI IMG/M metagenome (GOLD analysis project Ga0206864, IMG submission 152632) | Enriched cells from forest soil in Barre Woods Harvard Forest LTER site, Petersham, Massachusetts, United States -... | ecosystem: Environmental > Terrestrial > Soil > Temperate forest >...
CGAATTTTGAATGGTGAAAAGAGCCCCAAAACGTCATCTGTATTTATTAAGGCTGCAATATTTTAATATCGACCAAAAGCGACTCCATGTGCTTATCCCTACACATTAAACCTAAAGTGCATAATGTCTCCATCCTGCACTATATAAGTTTTCCCTTCGATGCTTAGCTTGCCATTTTCTTTAATTAGGGCTTCCGAACCGTTGAATTTTACAAAATCTTGGTATTTGATTACTTCGGCACGGATAAAACCTTTTTCAAAATCGGTATGGATAACTCCCGCTGCCTGTGGGGCTGTAAAACCTTTGGTAATAGTCCAGGCGCGTACTTCCTGTACACCAGCGGTAAAATAAGTGGCCAGGTTAAGCAATTTATAAGCGGCTTTTATCAGTTTATTTACACCCGACTCAGCCAGGCCAAGGTCATCCAAAAACATCTGGCGTTCTTCGTATGTTTCCAGTTGTGCAATTTCCGATTCTATTTGTGCCGATATAACCAGTACTTCAGCATTTTCTTCTTTAACCGCTGCCTTTACTTTTTCAACATAAACGTTGCCGGTATTAACCGAGGCTTCATCAACATTGCAAACATACATTACCGGTTTTGCGGTTAGCAGCCATATATCAGCAATGTATTCCTTATCTTCTTCGGTAACCGGGGCTGTCCGGGCTGATTTCCCCGAGAGCAAATGGGTTTTATAAACCGTTAAAACATCAAATGTTTTTTTTGCTTCTTTATCCCCGCCTGTTTTGGCCATTTTCTCAACCTTTGATATCTTTTTTTCTATTGAATCAAGGTCTTTAAGCTGCAGCTCCGTATCAATAATCTCCTTGTCGCGGATAGGGTTAACCGTGCCATCTACATGGATCACATTATCATTATCAAAACAACGTAAAACATGTATTATCGCATTTGTTGAACGGATGTTAGCTAAAAATTGGTTACCCAGCCCTTCGCCTTTACTGGCCCCTTTAACCAGACCTGCTATATCCACAATTTCAATAACATTAGGCACAACGTTTTTGGGGTTAACTATCGCTGTCAGCTTTGTTAAACGCCCATCCGGGACGGTAATTACACCCACATTTGGCTCAATCGTGCAAAACGGAAAGTTTGCCGCCTGTGCCTTAGCATTTGATAAGCAATTAAAAAGTGTTGATTTGCCCACATTCGGCAAACCCACTATACCACATTGTAAACCCATTGTTTCTTTAGTTCATGGTTCATAGTTCATAGATCATAGTTAGTATTTGACATCAACTATGACCCATGAACCATGAACAAAATTCGCGCAAAGATAATAGAAAAAATAACCTGTGATTTTAAAAAATACATGTCCATAGCTATCTAATAATTTGTTTGGAAACGAATAGTTTATAAATTAGTGCAAATTAACCACTTAAACAAAATAACCTTTAACAATGGAAACAAGCGAAACCTTTGAACACGCCCCCGGACCGGGCATTTCTTTAAGCTTTGAGGCGCAAAGCTATTTACGGGAAGCGGGGAAATGGGCGGTATTTTTGGGGATATTGGGCTTTATAGGTAGCGGATTAATATTACTGGGTGCGCTTTTCGTCAGCACTTTTTTAGCATTGATGGCACAATATCAGCCATCACCTTACCCGGCGGGAATTGGCAGCGCAATAAGTTTTGTTTACGTACTTATTGCCGTGTTTAACTTTTTCTTCGCGCTTTACTTGTACCAGTTTGGCAGCAGGATAAAGAAAGCCATTTTATATCAGGATGCTGTTGAAACAAACAAAGCGTTTGAAAAATTAAAATCGTTTTTTAAGTTATGGGGCATAACGACTATCGTAATTATAGCGATTAATGTCCTGGCGATTATAATAGCTATAGCAGTTGGGATTGGCGCAGCATCCATGCTGCATAAATAGTAACCTGCAAGGAATAATGTATATATAAAAACCTGCTTTTGGCAGGTTTTTATATATGATTAGTTTAGATTATTAGGTTCATATTTCAAACGAAAAATCTTCATCAGCCGTTTTGGCAACTTCGGCAGGTGATTCGCTGTATTCATAGCGTTTTTCAACAACTTCCTGGTTTGCCTTAATGTATTCAATCGTGTCTTTCAAGCCTTCAGCAAATTTTTCAAAATCTTCTTTGTATAAAAAAATTTTGTGCTTAATAAAAACACCATCTTCCAAACGCTTTTTGCTTTCCGTAATAGTAACGTAGTAATCGTTTGACCGCGTTGCCTTTACATCAAAAAAATAAGTTCTCTTCCCGGCTCTCACCTTCTTCGAAAAAACCTCTTCACGCTCTCTGTTTTCAAAATCTCCCATATATAAAATTTAATGTAATTAGTTTTGGTTGGCATAAATATAAATAAATTTTCAAAGTACAAGTATTAATTCAAATATAATTGAACATTTTATATGTATTATAGTACAACAAAGGGGATTTTCAGGCGTTTTCTTCTTCTTCGAGCAGTTGTTTTTCGTACAACTCAAAATAAATACCTTTTTTATCCATTAAATACTGGTGGTTTCCATGCTCAATAATTTCGCCATTATCCATCACTAATATTTTATCGGCATTTTTTATGGTCGATATACGGTGGGCAATAATTATGCTTGTTTTACCAGCCATATTTCGCCCCAGGTTATTTAATATTTCTTCTTCGGTACGGGTATCAACTGCTGAAAGACAATCATCAAAAATAAGTATCTGTGGTTGTTTAACAATAGCGCGGGCTATGGATACCCGCTGTTTTTGGCCTCCCGATAGGGTGATTCCACGTTCGCCTATCAGAGTTTCGAAACCTTTGTCAAGCTCTGCAATATTGTCGTAAACTGCCGCGTCTTTTGCCGCCTGTTCTACGGCAGCCATATCAAGTACATCGGCGCTGAATGCTATATTATTGGCAATCGTATCCGAAAACAGGAAAACATCCTGCGGAACAAAACCAATTTGCGATCTGTAGCTTTCAAGGTTGAGCTGTTTAACCGATTGACCGTCAATTAAAAGGTCACCACCGGTGCAATCATACATCCGCAGGATTAAATTGGCGATGGTAGATTTCCCGGCGCCTGTACGCCCGATGATAGCCATCATTTCTCCCGGCTTTACTGTAAATGATACGTTTTTTAAAGCTTTTATACCGGTATCGGGATAAGTAAAGGATACATTACTAAATTCAATATGCCCTTTAACTATTTGTTTGGCAACAGCAGGAGAAATGATCTCGGGTTTTTGGTGCAAAAATTCGTTGATGCGTTTCTGAGAGGCAGCAGCCCGCTGAACAAGAGAGGTAACCCAGCCTAATGCTATGACCGGGAAAGTAAGCAGGTTAAGATATACAATAAACTCAGCAATATTACCCGATGTGATATTACCTTTCATGACCTCAATGCCGCCAACGTACATGGTGATAACATTGCTTAAGCCAACCAGCAATAGCATCATGGGATAAAACATTGCCTGTACTTTTACCAGTTCCATGGAATGGGTTTTATAATTCTCGCTCTCCGAAGCAAAACTTTTACGTACAAACCCTTCACGGACGTAAGATTTAATCACCCGGATACCCGAAAAATTTTCCTGTACAAAACTTGACAATACCGATAAGCGCTCCTGTATTTTTTCGCTGCGGAAGTTTATGATATTATTTACATAATATATAATTATAGCTAAAACAGGTAAAGGCAGTACAGAAAATATAGCAAGCCTTATATTAACGGTAAGCATGGCATATATCACCATTATAAAAAGAACGACCGTATTTATAGTATACATTATACCAGGCCCAAGGTACATGCGCACACGGCTTACATCTTCAGTTACCCGGTTCATCAGGTCGCCGGTATTGTGGCGGCGGTAAAAAGCAAGGGATAATTCCTGGTAGTGGTGATATATCTCGTTTTTAAGATCGTACTCAATGTGGCGCGACATTAATATAATAGTTTGCCGCATAAAAAATAAAAACAGGCCGCGTAATAAGGCAAGTACCAGCACAAGCGCGCCGAATAAAAACAGGCTCGATCCAAAAATTTTATAGATAAAGATTTGCCGGCTGAAGCCCGAAAAAAGTTGGTAAGTGCTGATGTTTTCGGTAACCAGGTCAAAGGCTATACGGACTACCTGTGCCGACAATACAGCGAAAATATTAGAGATAATAACAAATATAACCCCCGGGATAAGCCGCCAGCGATATTTGTAAAAAAATTTATTGAGGTAAGCGAGGTCTTTCATAGCCCTTTGCAAAAGTAGTGCATTTACATTAGAAGTTCATAGTTCATAGTTGATAGTTCATGGTAAGAAAAAGCAGTTTACTATCATCTATGAACTATGATTTCTTCTTTTAGACTTGCGGACTCGCCTATATTGCGCTCACCGGGCGGAAGTTTGTATTGTAGCGCTACACGTGCTACACCCTGCTACAAGACGCTACAAAACTGATTATTAGCTATTTAACCACTGACAATATTTTGTCATTGACAAAATATTGTCAGTGGTTTTCACGGAAATTAAGAATTCATTTCATTTTTAGAGTTTCTAAGAAGCGGGAGAGGCGGCAAGCGGGAAAGTTTGAAAGACTTTCCGACTTTTCGGACTTCTTTTCACCCCTCAAAATTCATAATAATGTTCACGTTTTTCACGCCACCGATTTTTGGAGCACCTCATTTACAGTTTTTTATAAAAAAAAATCGTGCAAAATCGACCCCTTCATAGTGACAAAATACTGTCACCACTAAAATTATATTAAAAGGCTATAATGCAAAAGCGTACATGCATTTATTGCGCGTACTTGCCAGCGGGGCATGAGTACTGCCACCGTTATTTCCCAGCCCGGATACTCACGCCAGATTGAGAGAGTTCCGGATTGGCAAACTTTACAATGTAAATTGATGCTGATTTTATGGCTCATAATTGTTAATTTTGTAATAATATTAAATTGCGTACCATGGAAATTTCTTCTGTCCATCCCCCACTTAGCAACATACAGGCTGAACTATTGAAACTTTTTAGCTCCGATATACCTGATAAACACCTTGCCGAGCTAAAAAACGTAATAGCCCGATTTCTGTTGGATAAGGCTCGTGATAAAGCTGACGCTGCCTGGGATGAAAAAGGGTATTCGGATGAAAAACTTCGGCAAATGTTGAATAAATAATGCCGCTGCTTAAAATTGTATTGGATACAAATGCCTTACTTAGATCAGTATCCCGTAGGTCATCATTTGCTATTGTCCTGGACAAGCTTTATGAAAATGCTTATGAATTATACATCACCAATGACATACAACTGGAATATGAAGAAAAGATATCTGATATCTTTTCAAAAGAAACGGCCGAGCTTATTATCGGCGCACTTTCATTACTTCCAAACGTAAAGAAAGTTGATATTCATTTTCATTTGGATCTTATAGCTGCTGACACAGATGACAATAAATTTTCAGATTGCGCATTTGCCGGGAACGTTCATTTCCTTGTTACGGATGATAAACACTTTAACGCACTGAAATCAATAGCCTTTCCGGTAATAAACGTTATTTCGCTTGAGGCATTCAAAAAACTGCTTGCCGATTGATCCAATACTACTCCTGCCCTCCGCAGGGCCTGTTCGATTTTCGGTACTTCCCATCGCATTTAAAAACAAATCTTCCCGTGTGTTTGTGGTAACCCTATAAATACGGTTCGTTGATGACAACACCAACAAAGGCGGAATTAAGAATTCACGTCAGTTTTAGAGTTTCTAAGAAGCGGGAGAGGCGGCAAGCGGGAAAGATTTGAAAGATTAATTGACAGCTTACTAACCCAATTTTTTCTTTCGGACTTTCGGACTTTCGGACTTCCGGACTTACTTCATGTTCACGTTTTTCACGCCACCGATTTTTGGAACGTCTCATTTACAGTTTTTTATAGAAAAAAATTGACGAAAATCGACCCCTTCATGGTGACGAAATACTGTCACCACTAAATTCATATAAAAAATATATGCAAAACGCACAGGCCTTTATTGCGCATACCTTGCAAGCGGGGCACAAGTAGCCATTGTCCGCTTTACCTGCCCGACATACTTGCGCCAGAGGGGACTCAAAAAAGCAAAAACGGAATTCACCCTGGTGGCAATGGCGCATAACTTAAGAAAATTGCAACTGAAAAGCGCTTAGAAAGCCTTTTTATACTTCTTTTTCAACAACTACCATCAATTGATGCGCAAAAACCATACATAGAATTCCTCAACTGCATATTCATGAAAAAGGCTGACCTAAAAGTTGCTTACTTTTTGGTCAGCCCCAGCATTAGCGCAAACTATGGACATCAGGGGCAACAGGAATTAGCTTACGGCGCATTTTGCTACATCCGAGCACAAACAATTATAATTCACCTGGGTTAATTTCTTCGATCCCTGTTATTTTATCTTTGATGGAATATACTAATTCATTTTTATAATAAAAGTTATACAAAATGTTTTTATATGTTTCTAGAAGCGAATTTCCTTTCAACAAATTTACTTTGAGAGCAATTTCAAATATATTATTGTCTATTTCGAATACGGTCGAGTAAGTTACATAAGGCTTATTATCTATTGTAGAGTAAAATTCACAGTTAAATGTCTGCTTATTGCTATATGTTATCTTTATAATTTTTTGACCGGTGAATTTGCCAACAGTGTCCGATTTAATTTCAGCATATAATCCCTTAAGGTAACTTTCCGCATCATATCCCGATCTTAACTTATTCTTTTTTACAACTTCAAAGTAAGAGTTCGGATAAAGATTAGGTAAGTTGGACACGAAAAGGTATCGATTTTGATTAACAAAGCCCCACGATGAAGGAATACAAATTTTTTCATCTTCGACGTTATAACAATGCCATTCCTTTGCCGGCAATGGTTTTCCTTGTTTTATTATAACATTAACTATAGTAGTATCATGAGACGAATGTGTCGAGTTGGTTGAACATGCCATCAAACAAAAACAAAGATTAAGGACAAAGATGGATGGCGTTTTTTTAACAATCATTTTAATTATTTTATTGGTTTCAGTTTGATTTATATCCAACAGTTACCTCGTGCTTAACATGCGTTTTACCCGCATTGTAGCTCACATTCACTTTCACTCCCACCGCAGTTTCAGTCGAGGGTTTATTGTTACCTGCAGCAGTTGTTGTTACAGATCCAAAAGCGGCAGCGCCAGCAGTAGTGTTTCCAACTTTAACAGATTTGCCAGTAGAAAGTTCTGTTGTTGTGGATACTTTGTTTGTACTTACATTTGTGGTATTACTTGCATTTATGTCTACTCCTCTTATGGTGGTAGTGCCTTCAATTTTTGTCTGTTGGCTTATATCTGTAGTATTACTTACTTTAATAATTGGCCCCCTAGGTGTATTTGCGCTGTTCATTGAGAATAGATCAGATAACCCGGTGCTAACAGTTGTTGTGCTTGTAACATTTAATGATGTAGTTACTGTAAATTGACCAGTAGCAGTATTAACGGTAGACTGCGATGTCGGTGTATCTGACGAAGTTGAATGGCTTGCAAAAAGACCATCAATATCACTTCCGATAGCTTGAAAGTATTGTCTAAATCCTTCAGCAACGGTTTGAAATGGGTTACCCATGCTTAGCGGTTCTAACCCATCCCGATCGATGGCATTAGGCACTTCGTTGCCAGCAAATTGATATGGACTATACCAAGGATACTTTGTTGCTAGTGAATCCTCCGTGGTAAATCTACATACAACTGGATCATAATATCTTTTATTATAATCATATTCTGTTAATTCTTCCTGTAGTTCTTTTTTATTGAAAAGGTATTCGTTTTTTGGATTTGGTACAGGTGTAGTCCTTAAAATTTCCATACCAAATGGGTAATAATCATCCTGCTGCATGGTTGAAGCGGATCCCGATATGGTGCTGAAGGTTACCCTGGTATTGCCAAGATTATCACTAAGGTAATATTGATAATCATAGCTTGTCCCGCTGGGCACAGCCTTGCCTTCTTCGGTTTGTATAAAGCCTATTGTTGTTGTGCTGTTATCATATTCTATGCCATTTATATAATCCGTGGTTTTGGTCACCCCGCTTAATACGTCAACTTTTCTTAATTTATTGCCTTTGGCATCATAAGTATAGGTTACTGTTCCGGCAGGTACTGTAACTACCAGCGGTAAATTGAGCAAATTATGGGTAAAACTTTTGTTTTGGGCAGTATTTACCGTATTACTGTTGCTCAAGAGGTTGCCATTACCGTCCCAGCTATAAGTAGTGGTCCCATTTACAAGCCCGGTATTATTGCCGCTGGCGTCGGCTATGTTTTGTACCTGGTTGGTATTGCTATAAGTGTATGTCAATTGGTCTATTAGTGTACCAGCTTGGTAGCGGTTCAAGGCGGTAATATTGCCCATTACATCATAGCTGATATTCGTTTCCTTGTAGTTATCTGCTGATATACCGCTCATTAGTCTGTTCAATTTATCGTAAATATAGGTATATGTATTGGTATTAGGCGCTGCGCTCGTACCCCACAACTGGTAAGCGATATTACCGTTGTATAACTTATTGGTGCCGGTGTTATACTGCAACTGCATTTCAAACAATGGCGCTGTGCTTTGCAGCAGCCAGCTGCGTTCGTTATACGCATAAGTAATATTCTGTAAAAAGGTAACGCTATCGGTACTTTGCAAGTGTTTGGTCATCACCTGGCCAATCTCGTTATAGTCAATTTGTGAGATCAATGTTTTGGTAGTAGGGCTGTTGCTTCCGTTGGTGATCTGTTCCCATGTTTTCAGCTTGCGGCCCATGTTGTCATAAATAATAGTGTTTGCTATGGTAACCAAGGGGGTTGTGGTGCTGGCTGTATTAAAATGCTGCCGGGTAACAGTGGTTGGCGCATTGGTAAAGTTATAAGTGGTATTTATTAAATCGTAATTATTGGTATTGGCCGTACCGCCCAAATAATGCTGCGCGTAGGTTTTAATACTTCTACCCAAATCATCGTAATACATCACATCCCAAAGCATATCTGTCGGCGTATTCAGCACCGCTGTCTTTTTTACGGTGGGCAGGCCCCGTGTCATGTTGCTTATGCCTGTTGTAACGGTATAAGTGGAGGGCAAACCCGGCACACTTGCATAATTATCATAATAATCCAGCGTCAGCGTTTCCGTTACAGAACTTGTTGGCCACGCTACATTGGTATAGCCGTTACCGGTATTGGTAGGCGCTTCCCAAAGGTTTGTTGTGATCGCGGTGAGTGATGCCTGTAAAGACAACCTGCTGATCGCGGTATTCCATATCCCAGAGAATACCGATCTTCCCAAATCATCATACTTGGTAAAAACCCAGTTGTTCTGCGCCCGCTGCAGGCTGTCCTGTGTGGCCACCGGCTGATCAATGGTATTATAAGCCGTATATTCCCATCCTTTGCCCGGCAGCTTCTTCTGGCTTAACCTGCCCCGCTCATCATACTGGTACTGGTAGCACAGGTTGTTCAGCGTGGTTTGGCTGATGGTACCGTCTGCATCCGCGCCCGAGGCCGGGGGCAGCACAAAAGCTAAGTTGCCCAGGTCATCATACACGTAATAAGTAGAAAGCATTTGTACGTGTACGGCAGTGCTATCGTTATACACCCGCTTTAAAATCACATGGCCTTCTTTGTCCGTATAGGTTTCTACAGTCCCCGCCCTACCGCTTGACCAGTTTTCATCCTTGCTAAGGGTAACGGTTAAAGTATTCGCTGCATAATAGCCGTTGGGGGCTAAGGTCCGGCTTTCATCGCTGTTGATAGCGGCATTGTACAGGGCCACCTGCTTGCCGTTTACGGAATCCGCTGCAAAACTGGTTGCATTGTTCTCGGTGTACACCAGTTTTACCGTATGCCCGCTGCCGGTAACGCCGCTGGTGCTTAGCTGCCAGGCTGCGCCGGGCGCGCCCTGTTCCACCGTACGGTTCAGCGGGGAATTATCATAGTTGGTCGAAGCATACGGGTAGGGCGTATTAGCAATGCTTAGCCCCGTTTGCTGGTAGAACAAATATTGCTGGCTGTTGGTATAAATGCCGCTGTAATCTGCCAGGGCAGTGATCTGGTACGAGCCGGGCGTAGCAGAGTTAACGCTGTACGGCTCATATTTGGTCGCCTCCCTGCCGTAAGGATCGTAAGCAACGGGCTGTACCAGGTCATTGCCTGCCGGGGAGCCTTTTACCTGTACTGTTTGCAGGGGCCTGTCAAGCCCGTCAAGGTATTGAACGGTCTGCATCAGGCTGCAAGCGGTAAGGCCGGTAAGGCCTGCCGCGCTGGTAATCCCGCTCACCCTAGGCACCGAGGTCATGATATAATTCTGGCTTTTGCTGGGGCTTGCATTGAGCGGCACGCAGCCGGCAGATAGAATATACAATTGCAGGCTTTGCCCGGAGGATGCCGTAAAGCTAAAAGTGGGACTTAAGGTTATACCGGTATAATTGTAATACTGCCCGGCCGCGGGTGTCCCGGTCATTGGTGAGGTCACAAAGGTTTGCCCCTTTAAGCTAAAAGCTGAAAGCAAAAGGCCGAAAGCAATCCCGATAGCTATCGGGAAGGGAAAGCGGACTGCCTTTAGTCTTTTTTTTATGTGTATCAGTTTGGTGAACATATCGGTAAAGGTTAAGGTTGTGATGCCCATTTATTGCCCGTAGTAATGGTAAGTGTAATTTTTTACGATATTGCCGTACTGGTCTTTGATGTTCACCAGCCGTTGAAAGCCGTCGTATTCAAAAAAATTGATCCCGGCCCTGGCATCGTTAATGCTGCTCACCCCCGTCAGCGGGTTGTAGGTATAACTGGTCATTTCCGCACTTTGCGGGTACAGGCGCACTTCATCGATGTTGCCTGTGCCACTCAGCGTAATGGTGGTTTGCCCTGTTACTTTATGCTCGTAATACGTCCAGCCGTTACTGTTTGTAAACCCTTTAACAGGATAGCCGGTGATGGTCCCGGTTATCGTTAACGGGGAACTGTTCTTTGTCCAGTAGGAAACTACGTAAGTAGTGGCCGACGTTAAACCTGATTTGCTGATATTACCCAGCGCCAGGTTATATGATTTTGTTCCCGTAAGGGCAACGGTTACGCTGTCGCGAGCCGAAGAGCCTACTGTCCAGTTGCCCGTGCCCTGCGCCTCAAAGCTGGTATAGGCAATATCCGTCTGCGCCGCCCCCTTTACCTGCGCTATCGGTGATACAGCCCGGTAATCCCATAAAATGGAAACTGAAGGCTGGTAGAGCAGCGTATATTGCGAAATGTTGTTCGAGCCGTCATACGTATCAAAGCTAATCAGCTGCCGGTAACGGCTGTCCTGGTTATAAGTATTGCCGCTGACGCTCATCGGCACAAAATTGGTTACCGGGCCTACAATATCCAGCTTATATAGCTTATCCAGCACCATAGGGTTTGAATTTGCGCTTAGCTGCCTGTACCTGCTCTCGCTTGCCCCGGTGACATAGCCAGTTGGGTTACCTGCATAGTACAGGCTATCCCTTTTTTCAATCGTTTCGGCCACCATGTTCCTGCCAATCAGGCTGTCCAGTATCGCATTATTGGTTAAGCCGCCCGATACGATATAATCCTGCGGGTAGGTTTGCTTGCTTACATGGATATTGCCCTTGCTGTCGGTTAATTTGCTGCGCGTCAGCAGGTAGTTGAGCGGGTTATCATAAAAACTTTTGTTCACCGTGGTCACATACTTAGTAGTATCGTTCTGGTCGTACACAATATTATAGGTAGAATCCTCAAGCACCCGTTCCGATTTGATGGACGGGAAAAATTCGGCGATCCCCTGGTTCGGCACCGGTGTACCACCCGGACAATAACCTGATGGATTTCCCGCAAATGCAGACGACTGGTATTTTGAACTGTAGTAAACGCTCTTGTTGGTGGTATGGTAATAACTGTCGGCTTCCTTCACCTTCCAGTAAACCCCGCTGCCAATATCTTTATAAGTGATCTTCGACAGCAGCTCCCCGTTAAGGTTATTGCCCATATTCGGGATACCGGGCAGCCGTAAACCGCCATAATAAATAGTAGTATCGGGCGTATTGACAAAATTATAAACCACCTTGCCGTTATCCACCCCGCCCGATGGGTTTACCGTATACTCGGCTACCTGGCTGTAACCTACGATATTACCCCCTATGGTACTCGTTAAAGCCGAATTGCTGTTACTGAACAGTACAAAATTTAAACACTGACCTGTACCGTACGTTACAAGTTCACTGTGAACATAAGAAGGGAATGCCATCAGCTTGCCATTGGAGTATTGATCTGAGGAGCCATACCCGTAATCCCAGGTACGCTGTTTGGCTATCGTACCGTCCAAGTTATAATCTACAATAGAGCTTACCCGCAGCCCACCGGCCGTTAAGGTAGGGTTACTGTTCACATACGGCGTAAATCCCTGGTAGCTCACGGTGATGCTTACTTCTGAAAAGTCGGCAGGGGGGATAACAGTTTTATCCCAATAAACACTAAAGGGATAATTGGCTGCTGAAGGGATAGCAAGGTTATAACTCACACTGCAGGCAGGGCCGCTGCAGGTAAGGCCGGAATAGGACAGATCGGTGATGCCACCATTAAAAGTAACAGATAATTTATTATAGGGGACCCTGTCGGCCGGCGGCCAGCCGGTACTGTAGTTTGAAATGAAGGATATGGTTATCGTAGCATTGGTGCCCGGCTGGCCTGGCGCTATCAGCGGATAAATATTTGTAAAATTAATATTTCCCGTAACCGTAGTTGTTGATCCGGGAAAAAGGGAGGACGGGATGTTTATTGCAGTGTCAACAGTGGACAACGTTAAATAAGGGTTTTCGGCAATCTGTCCCGATATTTGCGATTTATTATAATCGTAGGTGTTTGCCGCATAGGTCAGCACCGAGCTGCCACCGGTGGGGTAAGTAACTTTTTGCAATGAAAAAGCTTCCATATTTGGGAAGGACGGATCCCGTATTGCGCCGGTGTAGTTAAAATAGCTTGTAACATTATTCAGCAGGTACGACGTCATGATTGATGGAACCAAAACTGTATTGCCCTGGCCATTGTAATAGCCCCAGTGATCGATGCTAAAACTATGTTTTGCACCTTCAGGATACGGCGCGGCGCTGTTATAAATAAACGAATATGGTTTTAAGGGTACACCGGCCGAAACTTCCTTTACGCTGTCGAGCCTGAGCCGCTCCATTTCCAGGGAATCCGCACCCGTACCCGCGTTAAAATAAGTATAAAAGAAATCATGCTCCTTAATATAGGTAAGGTTATTGCCAATCGCCGTATTTTTTGAATAAATAGCAATCTTATTAAGTTTCGTGCCGCCCTGCAGGTCCTGCCTGCTGTTGTCAAAAGTAAATTGTACCTGCCCGTCGGCATAATCGATATTTTGCAGGATGACATTGTCATAAACGTAACCGCTGTTGCTGCTGGTATTTAAGCCGGAACTGCTGCAACTGATGGTATACGTTTGGGTTTGTGTGGAGGCCACCGAGTTAGAAGGATTGCCTGTGGGTATAACATAGTTAAATTTAACCGAATCATTTTGCTGCGTTAGTATTTTCGACAGGTGCCATGTGGACAACGTACTTGGGTTGCTTGCCAGCCCGCCATGTTCAAGCATATTAAAATAAAATTTATTGCCTTTTTCGTCCGTGATCAAAAAATAATAGATTGATCCCGAAGGGTTAAGCAGTTGTATCCGGATATTGTCCTGTTTCTCCATGATGACCTGGTGTGTCCTGGTGATAATGAACTTCCCGCTTTTGCCGGGAAAGTTATAGCTGTAGCTGTCCGGCTCCAGGTCATACGGTGAATTTGCTGATGAGGTGAAGGGCTGCGCAAAATTGGATACTGAATCAGCGCCGCTTGTATTAAAGCGGACGTCATAGCTGCAATTAAAATCGAAGATATATTTATTAATATTTATAGGCGGGCAACTCGGGCAAGTCTGACCGATAGCGTAAGGCGGGCCGTTAGCAGGCTGCCAGGCGCCGAGGTCGCCTGCAGGCTGCGGCACATCTGTCGTGTACATTCCACCAAAGTCATCCTTATCGTTAATAGTCCTGGATATCATTCCCCCTGCGTTTAAAGCCCAACCCAAACCTACCCAGCCCGATTCCTCCGACAAGCGGATACCCCCGGTATGGTACGCCAGGTCTATGGGGATACTAAGGCCCTTTGCCTGTATCGTGAAAATGGGCACTGAAATATCTGCCGTTCCGGTGTAAGGGCTCACCGGCACATCCGAAAACTTCGTTAACGTGGACGCATTTGGCGAAGGCGGTATCACGTTGGGTATATAAGCTGTTACCTGCGCCCTCAATTGACTAAAAACAAGGCCGGATAAAAGCAGAATGGTGCACTTTTTTATATTCATCTTATTAATTATAAAAAGAGATTTTGTAAATATTTATAAGATCGGGAGATGCTATCATTGCTTCGCTTTCAATTCGTCAATTTCCTTTTGCTGTTCTTTCAACTGCTTATTCAATTCAATAATGTACAAAGTCAGCTCTTCCACTTTTTGCAATAGTTTTGTCTCATTTTCCCCCAGGCTCAACCCTTCGGCCTGCATTTGTTTGGCGGGGGCAATTTCAGGCAGGTGATGGTTATACCTAATGTATTTTTCAAGGCTGGAAAGCGAAGGCAGTTTGTAGGAAGGGCCAAAAACAAAATCTGCTCCGGTGGTATTCACCACGACTTCATTCGCCCGTGCATTGCCTGCTACATCTAAAATATAGGAAGTATTGACCTGTGAGCTTTTCCCGATAAGGACACTGCCATATTGCGTAACGCGCATCCATTGGGTGCCGGCTGTTTCAAAAATCAAAGCGCCCCCACTGTACGGCGCAAAAATCGTAAGTGCGTTAGGATCGGTTGGGTAGGTACTTCCATTAAGGGTGAGCCCGCAATAATTTACACCATTGCTGAGCATATAGCGGGCGACTGCTGATGTGCCTGTGCTGGTATTGGTGAACCGGACAGCGACTACCCCGTTTACATTGGTGTATGCATCCAGCGGATAGAGCGGACTGGTGGTGCCAATGCCCACATTATTTGACGTATAGATCGTCCCGCTGCCGGTTGTCCACTGTGCATAAGTAAATTGAAATACCGATAAAATAGCAATAAGGGTTAGATAAATCTTTTTCATGATGAAAGGGTTGTGAATATTAAAGGTTTATAAAAATATTAAATACGGCGTAGCCATTGCTTAGAAACAATCAATGAGTTGTTTTTAAGAATTTGGTTGTTTATTTAACTGATGGGAAAAATTGGTGACTTCATACTCTTTGTGATTTAGGTTTAAAATTCAGAACGGTAATTGAAATAAATGTAAGGGTTATATTTTAATTTACAAGTATTTGTAGGATATTTTTTATAAACGTATTTGTGGGGAAATATAAGCCGGTAGTTCATAGTTCATGGCAAGAAAAGCAGTTAACTATCATCTATGAACTATGAACTTTCCAAAGAAATCTTTGTCACAATAAAAAAAACACATACTTTTGTCGGGCTTAAAAACATTTACTTTTTCACATCTGATGTCCGTACCTACACCCGTCGAATCAATATTTAGCCAGCTTGAAACCTATGGCCATAAAAAGGTTGTGTATTGCAGCGACCCGGAAACCGGCTTAAAAGCAATAATAGCCATTCATGATACTACGCTTGGCCCCGCATTAGGCGGTACACGCATGTGGGCCTATAAAACTGAAAACGATGCTTTGCAGGATGTATTGAGGTTGTCAAAGGCGATGACCTATAAAGCCTCTATAGCGGGGCTTAACCTTGGCGGGGGCAAAGCGGTGATCATAGGCGACTCGCGCAAGGACAAAACCGAGGCCCTTTTACGCAAGTTCGGCCGTTTTATAAAAAACCTTAATGGTGAATTTATTACAGCCGGGGATGTTGGAACCAATCCCAGGGATATGGAATACATCAGGATGGAAACGCAGTATGTTACCGGAGTACCGGAAACCATTGGCGGCAGCGGCGATCCGTCGCCAATAACCGCTTTAGGTGTTTATATGGGTATAAAGGCCTGTGTAAAAGAACTTTATGGCAATGACAACCTTGCAGGACGGTCGATTATTGTACAGGGAATAGGGCATGTGGGCGAAAACCTTGTAAAATTGCTGCGCGATGAAAACGCGAAGGTATATGCCAGCGATATTAACGAAGATAGCATAGGGCAGGTGGCCAAAAAATATGGCGCCGAAGTAATATCAAATAACACTATTTTTGATATTGATGCCGATATTTATGCGCCTTGTGCGTTAGGGGCAACAATAAATAGTGAAACAATAAAAAAACTTAAATGTAGTATCATCGCCGGGTCGGCCAATAACCAGTTGGAAGATGAGCTTGTTCATGGACGGATGCTGCTTGATAAAGGCATTTTATTCGCCCCTGACTATGTGATAAATGCCGGCGGTATTATTAATTGTTATTCGGAGCTAATGGGATTCAGCAAAAAACGCACCATGCAGCTAACCGAAAACATTTATGAAGCAACACGTAATGTTTTAAAACTTTCAAAAACCGAAAACATTTCTACAATTGAAGCGGCTAATAAAATTGCCGAAAAAAGAATAGCAGATATTAAAAAAGTTAAATCATCATATTAGTGTAAACAGTCCCCGTTGAAAGGCGGGCTAAAATCGTTCTTACAAAATGTTAAACCGCAGGCACCTCAGGGTAAAAGTTTTACAGTCGCTTTACGCGTACCATCAGTCGCATAGCGGCGACATCAAACAGCATGAAAAAAATTTATTGCAAAGTATTGACCAGGTATATGAAATGTATATCTGGATGCTGTCATTAATTTCGGAGGTTGTGGCTTATGCCGAAAATGATGCCCAGGAAAGGGCCAATAAGCACCTGCCTACCGCCGATGACCTTAATGCTGATGTTAAAATACTAAGCAACAGGTTTATTCTGTCGCTGCAAAAAAATAAAGACTATTTAGCAGCGTTGAAGAAATATAAGGTTGCCTGGAATTTTGAACCGGAGCTCACCAAATCGCTGTTCATTATTCTGAAAAAATCGGAAGAGTACAAAGAATACCTTAAAAAAACCGGCGATACCTTGCATACGGACAAGGATATTATAAAATTCATTTTCAAAAAGGTAATTTTAAAATCATCACTTGCCGAACAGGTTTTTGAAGATAAATTTATTTACTGGCCGGTTGATAAGGATGTATTGCAGGCGCTGATAGCAAAAACCTTTAAAAACTTTGCTTATGATGATGCGCAACAGAACAAACTGGCAGAAGTAACCGGGAACTGGGAAGAAGACAGGGAGTTTATTATTGATCTTTTTGAACAAAGCATAAGGTATAATAATGATTACCAGGAATTGATAGCGCAAAAAACACAGAACTGGGAACCCGACCGTATTGCGATGATGGATACTTTATTAATGAAAATGGCCCTTGCCGAGTTTATTAATTTCGCCTCTGTACCGGTAAAGGTAACTATCAATGAATATCTTGAGATATCCAAAGAGTTTAGTACGCCAAAAAGTAATTCATTTATAAACGGTATATTAGACAAGATTTTATCGGAATTAAAAGAACAGAATAAAATTAATAAAACCGGCAGGGGATTAATAGAATAACCGAAGCGTTACGCTCATGAGTACCGCCAAAAAATAAATTATTAACAAATAATAACAATGAAAACCCTTTTTTTTAGCTTTATAATGGCAGGGATGCTGTTATCAGCATGCAATCAATCAACAGGTAGTTCAACAGCAAGCAACACTTCGGGCAATGCAGCAAATGCGCCGGTAATGAAATTTGAAAAGGGGATACATGATTTTGGAAAAATCAAAGGGGGCGACAAGATTACTTATGATTTTAAATTTACAAATACGGGTAGTTCCCCTCTCATCATTACCGATGGTTATGCATCTTGCGGGTGTACCAGGCCAACCTGGCCCAAAACCCCCATTAAACCCGGCGAAAACGGGATTATCCACGTTGTTTTTAACAGCGCGGGCAAACACGGCCTTCAGGATAAATTAATCACAATAACAGCCAACACTAACCCCGCGCAAAACGTGGTACATTTAATTGGCGAAGTACTTTTAAATTAAAAATAATATAAATAAAAAATGATAGCTACTATTTTATTACAAGCCAGTACAGGCTTTGGCTCACAGCAAATAATTGTTTTCGGCTTAATAGCCGTTGTCTTTTATTTCTTTATGATCCGCCCGCAGGTAAAAAAACAAAAAGATCAGAAAAAATACGTTAACGAATTAAAAAAAGGTGATAAAGTAGTTACAACTGCAGGTATCCACGGAAGAATAATTGACGTTGCCGAAACCACCTTTTTAGTTGAGGTTGATAATGGTAAGATCAGGTTTGATAAATCAGCAATATCCTTAGAAGCTTCGAAGGCGTTAAATACACCGCCGGTAGTTACTAAATAAGGTTAAAGGCGAAAGGTGAAAGGTAAAAGGTTTTAGTGGTTCACTCTTTACCTTTCACCTTTCACCTTTCACCTTTCACCTTTTACCTTTAACCTTTAACCTTTCTAAAATGGCAATAATCAAATTATCTGCAACTGAGCGAAGAAGGGTATCGGCATTTTTTACATGCCTGGCGCTCGCTGTTTTAGCATGGATAGTTACCGTATTGTCAAATCCTAACCCATATACTGTAAAGGAGGTTTTGGATTTCAGGAATACCCCTCAAAAGCGCGCTTTTCATTCTTTGCAATCGGATACGATTAATGCTACTGTTAACGGCACCGGCTGGGATATGCTTTTTTCAAAAATGAACGGTGCGAACCAACCTATTGCAGTTGACCTTCAATCCCTTGAAAATAAAAGCTATGTAGTGCTAAGTTCGCAAATTGACCAGATTAATAGTAAAAGAGAAAGCGGCCAGCAAATAACAAGGTTTAACCCTGATACACTCTATTTTGATTTTTCGAACAGGAAAGTAAAAAGGATCCCGGTACAATTAATAACGGCTATAAAGTATCAGCGCCAGTTTTACCAATCAGGTGATATTACAATTAAGCCCGCCTATATTATTATCAATGGCCCTGCAAGTGTTATTGATAAGATCACAGCATGGGGCTCGGATACGTTAAAACTGGATAGCGTTGGCGAAACCATCAATACCCATGTAAATTTACAATCTGTTAAAGAGGGGAATTTGAGCATATATCCCAAAAGTGTACAGGTAACCATACCTGTTGATGAATTTACCGAAAAGGTTGTACAGGTACCTGTTAAGATAATTAATAACCGTGATTATGAGGATGTAAAGATATTCCCACAAAAAGTTAAGGTAACTTTTACTACTTCATTAAGCAGGTATGAAGAGATTGATGAAGATTTTTTTGAAGCAACAGTCGATCTTGACCTATGGCGGCTGAATGGTTATAAGATATTACCTGTGGTGCTATCTAAGATACCTGAATACTGCAAGATAGTAAAGATCGAACCACAGAATATTGATTTTATCATCAAAAAGTAATGCTGAAAATTGGCTTAACCGGGAATATTGGCAGTGGTAAAACTACTGTCAGCAAGATATTTGAAATATTAGGCATCCCTGTTTTTTATGCTGATGACGCGGCGAAAAATGTAATGGTAAATGATGAAATCCTTATCGACGGAATTAAAGCAGCCTTTGGCGAGCAGGCTTATTTTAATGATGGCGCCTTAAACCGGAAACATATCGCGGATATTGTTTTTAATGATGCCGAAAAACTGGCCAAATTAAATTCGCTGGTTCACCCGGCTACTTTCAGAGCCTTTGATGCCTGGGTAAAAGAAATCAAAGATGTGCCCTATGTATTAAAAGAAGCCGCTTTATTATTCGAAAGCGATTCGTATAAATTGTGCGACTATACTATTATGGTACAAGCCCCGCTTGAAACCCGTATAAAACGTGTTATGCAAAGGGATGGCCTTTCAAAAGCTGAAATAGAAAACCGCGATTCGAACCAGTTTACAGAAGAAAAAAAGACCCGGTTAGCCGATTATGTAATTGTAAATGATGATAAACAATTGGTAATCCCCCAGGTTTTGGAATTGCACAGGGTATTTTGTTCATTAGTTCATTAGTTCAATTGTTCATTGGTCAGGGCGCATACTTTTCACCGGGATGCCGACCTTAACTAACGAAGCAGACCAATGAACTAATGAACCAGTGAACTAATGAACGCCCCCACTAATGAACCATTGAACTAATGAACGTCAGAGAAGATTTCGTTTCCTTCAATAAAGACGGCCTTTACTGTAAATACGGTGATTTTTATATTGACCCTATACAACCGGTAAGCAAAGCAGTTATATCACATGCCCATGCAGATCATGCCGTTAGCGGTAATAACACAATTTATTGCACTGCGGCAACCCTTGCTTTTATGCAGCTGCGGTATGGTAAAAATACAGCGAAGGTTTTTAATGTAATACCGTTTAATTCATCATTTACTATAAATGATGTTAAAATAACCCTGATACCTGCCGGGCATATACTGGGCTCAGCGCAGGTTTTAATGGAATATGAGGGTGTGAAATATTTATACACCGGTGATTATAAGCTGCAAGCCGATGCCACCTGCGAACCAATAGAATGGGTTACCACTGATGTTTTGATAACAGAAAGCACCTTTGCTAATCCCGATATTTTACATCCCGACCCGGTTGCCGAGATAAAAAAGATCAATGAAATTAAATCTAATATTTTGCTTGGGGCCTATGGATTGGGTAAGAGCCAGCGATTGATTAACCTGATCAATGTACACGCGCCGCAAAAGAAAATATTGGTGCATCACCGCATTATGCCAATAAACCTTATCTACGAAAAAATGGGGTTCTTATTGGGTAAGCACCAAATTTATAGTCGTAAGCTGATGAAAACCCAGGAAGAATTTGTTTACATAGTGCCGCCCTTTACTTTTGATAGTTATATAAATGCCAAAGGGGTAAAACGTTTATTTGCATCGGGATGGAAAGCCTTGCAGGTAAACCAGCAGGATTCCCTTTTCATTTCGGACCATGTTGATTGGAATGATATTTTACAAACGATAAAAAATACACAGCCAAAACAAATATGGACTTTACATGGCAATGGGATGCATTTAAAAAAGTATTTTGGCGATGATATTTTTGTAAAACTGCTCAATTAATGGCTCTATACGGAGGATAGTGTGGGTAGTGGTACATTAAGATAGAGGCGTAGCCTCGACAAATGTTGTAACAACGGATTTCAATCCGTTGAAAAGAAGCAACAAATAATAAAAGAACCGTAGGTTCGGCCAATATATCTAAGCTTTATCTTTTTGTCATTAAATTTAGATGCATAATATGGGTCGTGCCGATGGCACTTAATACTATTTCCAGGTATATACAACGGGTTGAAACCCGTTGTTACAACATTGGTCGAGCCTATGGCTCTTTAACAGAAATTTTTAAATACAGATTCAGGCACAAAAATCCAATGCCCACACAAAACGTCACAGAACCCAATTATGCTACAGGAAGGAATTGATTACTATATAAACAAAGACGGCAACTTTGTTTTCACCGCAGCGTATCATATAAAACGCGGGTATTGCTGTAAAAACAAGTGCCTGCATTGCCCCTGGGATTATGGAAAACCGGAGCGGGATAAGAACCAAAGTAAGGATATGACCGACCAGGATGATGCCTGATAACGTTAATAAAGGTTTTATAACGCTTTGTGTGGGAAAACAATGAAATGGATTAGTAATTATTGAATTACGAAGGAAATATCCCGTTAGGGATAACCCATTTGTAGAAAAAATAAGGAGATGGGTAATTGCCTCGTAGAGGTTACCCATAACCGCATGATAATCTCACCACAAAAACACGTTTGGTAAGTATAACGATGATTTATTTGAGGATTTGACGATTTGAACCAATGAAATACATTTTAAATACTTAACGGACGTATAAGGGTAACCTCTACGAGGCAAAAGATAGCAAAGCTTGTTGTTGCTACAAAGCGGTAGACCCTATGGGTCATAGAATGGGATCACCCATCAAAGTGTATAGAATCTTAATAAATCACATATAACGCTCACCGGCAAATTCAAAATCCGAAACGGCGACAGCCCTCTTAAGCACCGCTGAAAACAAACAATCGCGAAAAATCGAAATTCCGAAATAAATAGGATATTTGTATTTTAGGGAATACAAATTATGCGGATAGACGAGGAAATACAAAGCAGCAAGTTTGAAGATAATTACCATAAACTGGTTATCAATATTACCTATACCGAAGGCTGGCTAAGCAATTCATTTCGCTGCAAGTTCGAAAAATACAACCTAACACAACAGCAATTTAATATATTACGGATATTACGGGGACAATATCCAAACCCTGCTACTGTGAATTTGCTGAAAGAGCGGATGATCGATAAAATGTCGGATGCTTCACGCATTGTTGACCGCCTGGTTCAAAAGGGGTTTGTTTCACGCTGCACTAATAATAAAGACAGAAGGGCTGTTGATATACGGATCAGCGAAACAGGGCTTGATATTTTAAGTAAAATGGACGTCGAATTTAAGGCCAAAGATTTTCTGGGAAAAAACCTTACCGTAGAAGAAGCCGCTCAGCTAAGCGACCTGCTGGATAAAATGAGAGGATAAAGAGGATTTCGGATTTGGGAATTTCGATTTCGGATTTGTTATTTGCCTCCTTAAGAAAACATAGGCTGCAATTTCCTAAACAAAACCGAAAATAGCCATCCAACAAAAATTCCATAAAGAGCCCCGCAAAAAAACATCTATTGGGAAGTGTACGCCTACATAAACTTGGGCAAAACTGATTGTACTTGCCCATAATATCGCCCATAGCCATATCCAGCGCCACTTTCTGTAAAACAACATGATCATAAAAAAAGCGGCGGCAAAATGATCAGTGGCGTGGGTTGAGGGGAAACTATACCCTGGTCCGCAGCTTATACGGGCAATATCCGTTTGCGAAACAACAGTGTCACGGCAGGGGCGGGCCCGCTTAACCAATGGTTTTATTATGCTGGCACTTGTAAAATCGGCAAAGGCTGCTGATAATGCAAGAAGGATTATGATGATGATACCTTGTTTTTTAAACTTCCAAACGCAAAAAGCAATTATAAACAGGTAAAGTGGTATCCAAAATTTAGGGTTACGTAAATATGGCATTATCCAGTCGAAAAACGGGTTCGCCAGGTCGTGGTTAATGAAATAAAATAAATGCCGGTCGAGTTGTAAAAGATAGTCAGGCATTGGGTTTACGGATGATATTATTAAGCAAGGCGCAAATATAACCAATAAAATCAGCCTTAAAACAATACGAAAAATGTTCCGCTTCGGTTAAATATTTTTATTTTTGTCACCAAACGTTTACATTTTGACATTAATCAAATCAATTTCGGGCATAAGGGGAACCATCGGAGGTGTGGTTGGCGAGGGTTTAACACCCGTTGATATCGTTAAATTTACGTCGGCCTATGGTACCTGGGCGGTAAATAAAACCGGGATAAAAAGAATTGTTTTGGGGCGGGATGCGCGTATATCGGGCAGCATGGTCAATAGTCTGGTTACTGGTACACTGCAGGGTTTAGGTATAGATGTTATTGATCTGGGCCTTTCAACCACGCCAACTGTGGAAATAGCAGTACCTGCCGAAAAGGCTGCCGGGGGTATCATATTAACGGCAAGCCACAACCCAAAACAATGGAACGCCCTTAAATTATTAAATGCCGATGGCGAGTTTATAAATGATGCCGAAGGCAGGGAAGTATTAGAAATTGCCGAAAACAGCGATTTCAAGTATGCAGATGTAAATGACCTGGGTAAGGTATATACTGATAAAAACTATTTACAAAAGCATATTGATATGATACTGGCTTTGCCATTGGTTGACGCTGATGCCATTGCCAAAGCCGATTTTAAAATAGCCATTGATTGTGTTAATTCTACAGGGGGGATATTTGTCCCTGCATTACTAAAAGCCCTGGGCGTTAAAACAGTTTATAAATTATTTTGCGAACCAGACGGGATTTTCCCGCACAACCCGGAGCCGTTACCGGAAAACCTTACTGCACTTTCAAAAGAAGTATTAAACAAGCGTGCTGATTTTGGCATTGCTGTTGACCCTGATGTTGACCGCCTGTGTTTTGTTTGCGAAGACGGCAATATGTTTGGCGAGGAATATACGCTGGTTACCGTTGCCGATTACG
>Ga0206864_1142_pt1 | contig 24191 bp, 21 predicted proteins | sample Alteio_BWOrgCont_42_FD_152632 | JGI IMG/M metagenome (GOLD analysis project Ga0206864, IMG submission 152632) | Enriched cells from forest soil in Barre Woods Harvard Forest LTER site, Petersham, Massachusetts, United States -... | ecosystem: Environmental > Terrestrial > Soil > Temperate forest >...
ACGCCACTTTTTTCATTAGCTTTTGATAGTTGCGCATGTGCTCAAACATTTCTACCGATACCACGCGATCAAATTGTTCATCAATGCTAAAGGTATTCATATCAGCCGTGATTACTTTTAAGTTGGCGATATTCCTTTCTTTGGCCTGCAGATCGATATACATTTTTTGCGTGCGGGAGTTCGATACTACCTTAAAAGTGCTTTTTGGATATTTCGCTGCCATATAAAGCGATAATGAACCCCACCCGCAACCCAATTCCAATACCTGCTGGCCATTATCCAATTCTGCACGCTGGCACGTTAGCTCAAGCATATCATCTTCGGCAGTATTAATATCCGTAACGCCGGGTTTCCAGTAACCGCTTGAATATTTAAGGTTTTTGCCTAAGCAATACTGGTAAAACCGGGTAGGTACTTCGTAATGCTGCTGGTTGGCATCAACGGTATTTACCGCGATCGGCGATGCTTTCAACTGATCTATCAGCGCCATCAAATGCGCCTGCTGTGCTTCAACCCCGCCTTTATTCTCATCGTGCAACCGCTGTTTTAGTAATTTTCGAATGCCTAATCTTAGCAAAAAATCAGGGACTTTATTTTGTTCTACCAGTTTATCGTACCACATGTGAAAAGTTTTGGCATTTTAGGATGCTCTATTTTATTGTTTTAGAGGCTTACGTTTTTTTGGTATGAGTGGATTTAATGTTGTAAAGATTAAATTCTCCCGGTATAGACAGATTTCAACCTTTTTTAAACCAGGGTATAAAAACACTCGTTTTTTGCTGATACTTTTTAAATGCTTCCCCTTTTGAGCGTAATGACTGCTGCTCTGTTGCTGGTATGCCGGTTACTTTTAATAACAGGTATAAAATTATAACCGGGCTTATCATAGCCAGGTACCAGTATGGCGATCCAAGCGCAAATAAAAAGTAGGATACCCACATCAGCCATTCAAAAAAATAATTGGGGTGCCTGGAATATCCCCACAGGCCTGTATCGCAAACGTTACCTTTATTTTCCGGGGCTTTTTTAAAAGCAGCCAGTTGTGCATCGGCTATGGTCTCGCCTATTACACTGATCAGCCATAAACCAACGCCGGCATATTCGTATGGGGAAATTTCCGGATCGGTATTAAACGTGATGACAAAAAATGGCACAGCTAATAATACATTTGAAATGGCCTGAAACTGAAAAAAAAAGAAAAATTTCCGTTCAGGGTTTGGCGCCCACTCTTTACGTAATTGCTTGTACCGGCCCTCCTCCACGTCCAAATGTTTGGTAATGCGTATGGCTAGGTGGGTGCCTAAGCGGGTGCTTGCTATAATCACCATGGTGGAGATCAGCAGTTTGCGGATTTCAAACCCAGGCGCCAGCCAAAATAAAATAATTGCTATCACCGAAAAGTTGTATGACCAGAAAATATCAACCACACCTGCATTTTTAATTTTACCCGCCCAAAGCCATATTAACAGCATTATGCTGCAACAAGCAATTAAACAATATAAAACCAGGGTATAAATTGAACTGTTATCCATTTTGTTTACTAAAGAATTCTTTTAATCCTTCACCTGGCTTAAGCCCGAAAAGCTGTATAAGCACGTAAGCGCAAGTAGCAATACTCTCTAAAGCTACTAATAATATCAGCCATATTTTTTTGGAAAACATTTTTGTAAAAATATTTTCCAATGTCGAAATGGAAAATTATATTTGAAAAATATTTTCCACGGCATTGATGAAAGAAAAAATAATCGAAACCTCCTTACAGGAATTTTTGAAACATGGCATCCGGCAAATGACCATGCAAAAATTAGTTGTACCGCTGGGTATTTCTACAAAAACCATGTACAAGTATTTTAATAATAAGGAAGAATTATTGGAGGAATGCCTGATCATTCACTATAAAGAAACAGACAAAAAATTATTGGAGATAACGGATAGTTCGCCAAATATGGTTATTGCGCTCTACTCTGTATTCGCTAAATCAATGGACGTGGACTTTGGGGCAAACCATTTGTTTTATCATGATCTGAACTACTATTATCCGGAATTGCAGGATAAAGCAATCAAACTTTATAGTAGTAAAGCTGGTGAAATATTGATTGATATCATAGAAAAAGGAATTTTGGATGGTGATTTCCAGGGCCATTTACAAGCTCCGATTATTTTAACAGCAATTGGGGTTCTATACAGATCTGTAACCCGTAATGAAGCATATAAAATGTTTGAGGTAAAGCCATCTGAGTTAATGAAACATACCATAGATGTTTATTTAAGAGGTATTTGTACCGATAAAGGATTACTAATTTTCAATCAACATAAGAGTTTCAATTAATTAAACATAAAATCATGCGTACCATCTTTACAGTTCTTATTCTCCTTACAGGCATTTTATCAGTCAAAAGCCAATCAACTGATTCGCTTTACCTCATGCCAAGGCCACAATCGGTCAGGATCAATGATGGCAGGTCTGTTTTCACTAATCAATTTGCAATCGGGGTTAACGGGCCCGTAAGCTCTAAATTAACAGCGGCGGTTGACAGGTTTTACCTGCAGTTAGGTAAACGCACCGGAATTTATTTCTCCCAGGAATTTATTACTGCGACAGATAATAATGCCGATGCCAAACTGTCTGTCAGCTTCAGTAAAGCTGTTTTACCAGCTATAGGAATTGATGAAAGCTATAAACTAAGCGTATCAACAGATAAAATAATACTTACTGCCAATACAGATATTGGCGCCATGCGGGGACTTGAAACATTGTATCAATTGATTATGCCTTATAGCGGGGGTTACTATTGCCCTGTAGTTGAAATATCAGACTCTCCGCGTTTTAAATGGCGCGGATTAATGATAGATGTTGCCCGGCATTTTATAACATTTGAGGTTTTAAAACGGAATATCGATGCAATGGCTATCGTGAAAATGAATGTACTCCACCTGCATCTTTCAGACGATGAAGGGTTTAGGGTTGAATCAAAAGTATATCCAAAACTACAGGAGTTGGGGTCAAACGGCAACTATTATACGCAGGAGCAAATTAAACAGCTTGTTAGCTATGCGCACGACCGGGGCATTATTATCGTTCCTGAATTTGATTTACCGGGGCATAGCACAAGCATTCTGGCTGCTTATCCGTTCCTGGCAAGTTACCCGGCCAATTACAAACCGGCCACACGGTACAAACTGGATACCATGAAGAATTTAAACCTCATGGCTGTGATGAAAGCGATCAATGCAATGGCAACACCTACTATCGATCCAAGCAGAGAAAGTACCTATACTTTTTTTGATAATTTCTTTAAAGAAATGAGTGGTTTGTTCCCGGATGCTTATTTGCACATTGGCGCTGACGAAAACAATGGTGTGGCCTGGAAGCAAAACCCGGCAATAGTTGCATTTATGAAAGTGAGGGGCATTAAAAACACTGATGAATTACAGGCGTACTTTGTTAAGCGTTTACATGACATCGCAAAAAAATATAATAAACGCGTAATTGGCTGGGAAGAGGCATTTAACCCATCATTACCTCAGGATGTGATCGTTCAGAAATGGAAACCTGTAACTGCTAATGATACTTTATCCAATAAAATAATCAGCCATAATAATCAATTGATTATATCAAACGGGTATTATTTGGATATGTATTTGCCGGCCTATATCCATTATTTAAATGAGCCTGTTCCGGCAAGCGTAAGCACGGCAGGCGCTGATAAGGGTATACTTGGCGCAGAGGCTGCAATATGGAGCGAATCGGTAAATGACGGAAATGAAGAGATCAGGGTATGGCCGAGAACAGCCGCTATTGCCGAAAGGTTATGGTCGGCAGGTAATGTAAAAGATGTTGATGATATGTACCGCCGTTTATGGATGATTGACTTTGAACTAAATGACAGGGCAATTGACGAAAATAATAATTATTTAAAAATTCTCGCCAGGTGGGTAAACGATGAGGACATTACCCCTGTACGTACGCTTGCCAACGTATACAACCAGGTAAAGGGATACAAACGTTTGATGGGGAGTATGCTAACATCAGGTGCCGCACATCCTAATTTATCATCACCGATGGTTAATATTGCGGACGTTGTACATGCTGAATCCGAAACACGCTGGTATTTCAGAAAATTGGTGGCGGTATATTTAGACAAACACGATACGGCTGACCTCGAACAAATAAAATCCACATTACTACGCTGGCAAAACAATAAAATGCGGTTTAATGCTTTGGCTGTAAATTCCCCTTATTTACAAAAGATCAATGATTTATCGGATCATCTTTCGGAGGCGGCTGCAATAGGTTTGCAGGCCCTAAAAAATGAGGGTAATAAAGAAGCGCAATTAAAACAATTGCAAAAGATGGAGAACCCATCACATGAAGTGCTATTGTCTATCTTGCCCGAAATAGAAGCTTTGGTTACAGGCGAACTAAAACCGGAACCTGCTACTTATCCATTATTTTAATAGGTGAAATTTAATATTGTTTAGTTTAGTAAAATAGCCTCAGCAGGCTTTAAGGTCGGTATATTCTATCGACCTTTTACATGAAAGTGTATTTCTAAAATATCATTTTACCTACCAGGCGACCGGGATAATATTACCCACAAAAAAACCGGGCCCCCAATTGAGGGCCCGGCGAGAGTTGATTGATATTAAGGTCTTTTTTAAACTAAGTTAGCTTTGATATAGGTTATACTTTGTGTGATACTATCAAATGGATCACCTGGGCAAACATCCTGCTCAACAAAGAACATTTTAAGCCCTGCTTTATCTGCATGTTTGAATATTTTCTTGAAATCAATGATGCCATTACCTACCTCAGTAAACATACGATCAGGCTTATTGTTCATGTCTTTTATATGCCATAGTGGGAACCTGCCCGGGTGAGCATCAAATATGGCAATTGGATCCTGGTTGGCTTTTGTTATCCAATAAAGGTCCATTTCCATTTTTACCAGGTCCTTATCAGCATTGTCAAGTAAGGTTTCATAAGGATATTTACCGTCTTGTTGTATAAATTCGAAATTGTGGTTATGATAACAAAGCTGGATACCTGCTTTCTTACAGGTTTCCCCTGCTTTATTAAAATCTTCAGCTACCTTTTTATAGTGATCAAGTGATCCGCGTTCCACATCAGAAAGGTAGGCGCAAACCATATACTTTAATCCTATTTCTGCAGCATCGTCAACAGCCTTTTCCCACCCATTTAATATGGTGCCATCCTGTGCCTGCCCGTCAACCTTTTCTTCGCCGAGGCGATAGTGGCAGCTTGGCATGATCAGACCGTCTTGTTTTAACATTGCCGCAAAATCTTTGGTAGGAACGTTAAAAAACTTTCCTGGGCCCTAATAGGTGCCTTCAACCGAAGTATAACCTATTTTAGCAACCTTGGCCAATGTGGATGCCGGATCTTTTGTCATAGCATCACGCACAGTGTACAATTGCAGGCCTATATGCTTATGGTCATAAGCAAACAATTTAGGGGCCACTAAAAGCCCGGCTGAAAGAACAGCCGATGTTTTGAGAAATGAACGCCTGGTAGTCATAAAATTTATAATTGGTTTGGTAAATATAGTGTATAATTTACACCAAACAATAAGTAACTTTATTTTTACAAAATTAAATTTGCGAGCAGGAAGATGGTGTTAAAAAAGTAGAGGTAATCCGCGAAACCAGCTTAGCGTCCGCATAATCAGGGATGGCGCTGACTTTTTTCCATTCGGGGTCGCTGCCAAAAGCGTTCCAGTGGGTATCATGGGCGGCCATATCATCAAAAGTGACCATATAAATAAGATTGGGACGGAACTCCCCGATAAGTGTTTCGCCGAAAAACACCGGATTAAAGCCCAGGCGTTTGAAGATATCTATCTCGCCAGCCTCATTAAACATTTCCAGTTTCTTTTTTCCGGCGCTTTCACTGGCATGTTCATACCTGCGCAACTCAAATATACGTGGCTTTTGTTCGGGCGCCTGCAATTTTGGGGAATGAGCAAATGCTTTCAGCAGTGAGCTTTCTATACGTTCGTAAGCGGGTTCAGTTGAAGGGGCATTTAAATAAGGCTGACCAGCTTCGAGGTAAACTTTATCATTGGCTAATTTATCCTGTACTGTTAAAAAATCATCCCATGAACTATAGGGTATCAAAGCATAGAGTTTAGTTTGGCTTTCTGGTTTAAGCTCAGTAAAAACACCGATATTTTTATTCCCAATGCGGTTTAAAGCGGGGATTGCAGCGTTCTGAAAATAATCTTCAACCAGCTTTTGCTGCTGCCCGTTTTTCAATGAATAAACCCTTAGTTCATAAAATTCTTGTAAGTTCTTTGCTGAATTTTCATTTGCCATAGTAATTTTCGGGAGAAATGACCCTGCGGCAGTTGTTAAAATTGATGCTTTTACAAATGAACGCCTTTTCATAAGGATTTTTTTAATGTGGAGATGGAATAATTGAGTTTATAAAACTACTATTATCTTTCACAAATCATGTTCGATTTTTACACATCAAACTTCCAGCCATGCAATGCCGGGATGGCATGATGGGCAGTCATATCAAATTGAGTGGGAACTATAGATACATAATCATGCGCCAACGCCCAAACATCGGTATCTTCGCCTCCATCGTTTAATTGAAATTCCCCGGTAAGCCAGTAATAGGGGCGCTTATTGGGGTCGACCCGTTCATCAAATTCTTCGGCCCATTTGGCATTGGCCTGGCGGCATATTTTTATACCTTTTATATGAGGGGTATTAGGGAAATTTACATTTAACAAAGTCCCGGACATTACCCCATTATTTAAAACCTGCAGCGCTATTTCCTTCACATATTTTATGCAATGACTAAAATCTGCCTGCAAAGTATAATCATCCAGCGAAAATCCAATAGAAGGTATGCTTTCAATCGCCCCTTCGACCGCTGCAGACATGGTGCCCGAGTATAAAACGTTGATAGAATTATTTAAGCCATGATTAATGCCCGAAACGCATAGATCGGGCTTTTGGCCTTTAAATATTTTATTCACCGCAAGCTTAACGCAGTCAACGGGAGTGCCCGAGCAGCGGTACATTTCAATACCTTCATAAATATCAACTTTATCTAAACGCAGCGGTTTACCAATAGTAATGGCATGACCCATACCTGATTGTGGGCTATCAGGCGCTACAACCACCACCCGGCCAATTTCTGCCATAACATCCATTAATGCTTTGATTCCGGGGGCGGTAATGCCATCGTCGTTTACAACAAGAATTGTAGGTGTAGTTTTTTTCATTTGGCTCAAAATTAGTTATATTTAACTTATGCTTGTCGATGAAAAGAAAGTTACACTTGATGAATACATGGCGATGCCGATTGGTGCGCCTTATCAGTATATAAATGGACGGCTGGTAGACTGGCCTTCAAGAACAGTTATACACCAGCTTGTTTTAAACGGTGTAATACTTTCTTTTGTAAATTATGAAGAAGAAAATGGAGGTGTTTGCATAATGGGACCCATCGAAACAATATTAGATGATTATAATTCTTTTCAACCCGATTTTATCTATATAACGGAGGAGAGACGAGATATTATCAAGGATTATATTTATGGGGCACCAAATTTCGTAGTCGAAATTTTGGAGCCAAAGAATGCTTATTATGACCTTCGGCCCAAAAAAGATGCCTATGAAAAATACGGTGTTAACGAGTATTTAATTATTGATCCATTTCAGAAGAATGCAGATCTTTATGTATTAAAAGATGGTGCTTATTATCTTGATCAAAAAGCGCAAAAGAACCAACGCTTAAGTTCGGTAATGTTACCAAATTTAGTTTTTGACATGAATAAAATATTTAAATTTTAATGGCTGTTCTTTTTTATCTTCAAGGAATATATATTTGTCCTGATGACAATCCTAAACGTGCTATTTTGGAATATAAATAGAAAAAACTTAACAAATCTTATTGAATATTATGTTTTTAAATATAATGTAGATGTATTAGTTCTTATTGAGGATGCTATATCTTCCAATGATATGTTAATATCATTAAATAAAAATTCCAGTAAGTATTTTTTTTGCAAATCAAATAACCGCAAAATATCAATATATACATCTTTTGACAGCAAACTCTTTAAACATCACGTTACAGATAGTGAATTTGTTTCACTTGTAGAATTTAATTTTATAGATAAATCCATTTTATTTGGAGCATTACATTTACCCAGCAAATTGACAGCCACGACCTCTGAAAAAAGATCTTTTACTGTACGCAATATACTACGGGAAATAGATAAAGTTGAAGGTCAATTAGGATGTTCCGATACAATTTTGGTTGGCGATTTTAATATGAATCCATTTGAAGATGGAATGGTGCAACCAGATTGTTTTAATGCAGCAATGTGTAGGACAATTGCATCTGCAAATACAAGAAGTGTAAATGGATCAGGAATGGGGAAAAGCATTGATTATAAATATTTTTACAATCCCAGGTGGAGTTTTATGGGCGATTTGTCAAAATATACGCCAGGAACTTACTATTTTTATGGTAATGATTATGAAAATCATTATAGATGGAATATGTTAGATCAAATTTTGATTAGGCCAAGCTTAATTGGTAACCTTGTGGAAAGTTCATTAGAAATAATAGACAAAGATATAAATGGAGTAAGTTTAATCAATGAAACAAACAAAACGAGGGTTTCATCGCAACAGTGCGACCATCTACCAGTTTTCTTTACTATGAACCTTTAATTAGAAATATATATGTCAGACGTAAAAACATTTTGGTCTAAGAAAATAAATCCGACATCATTATCGGCGCCAAAGACTATTTTACGAAAACACGCGACGGAATTAGGTCAACTTACAAAAAATATTGTAGAGGCTAATGTAAATACAACCTTGCAGGTTGATGACGCTGAGGGATTTGCTAATTCGCCAACATATTTGCATTGTTTTGATATCCTATCCCCTGGTCTTGGATTCAAAAGTTTCACCTTATTTTGTGTACAACAATCTTTGATTTCGGATTTTCCGTTACGTTTTTATTCTAATTATTGGGATAAAAAAGAATGGTGTAAGTGCGACAATTTGATGCAGTTTAATAAATGCTTGGAGGAGATATTGTCCTCTGAAAAAACCGCAAAACTTATTAATTCGATAATAGCACAAAGTGCATAAATCCTTTCAATAAAAAAAGCCCCCGTTTTAGCGAGGGCTTTTCAAATTTTATAAACTGTTTATCCACTTCACCAGTTCATCCCTTCATTTCGTTTTTAAACTTCATATTACGTTGCTCTCTCAAATTATTTTCCTGACCCCCGGGATCAACGTTATTACCGAAGCCAGCAAAAAACTGCCCACGACCGCTAAAGGTGCCACCATCAAAAATTTTAACGCCGGATCAATACCCCAGTTCCTGAATGAAAGCGAAAGAGCAATAAGCACCAGGGGATGAAAGATATAAACCGCGAATGCATTGCGTGATAGCTTACCCATTAAGGCTGACGATTTGTTCCACAACTTTTTTCCGTAGGTGAGCAGGGCGACAATAATTGAAAAGCCTAATAATTGCTCCCAAACTGCATACAGCAGTTGCTGCCAGTGCAATCCGTTGGTGAACCAGACCTCTGGTGCCTTAGTTATTTTTTCAATTATGACTGTAACCGGGAAAAATAATAGTAGCCGCAGCGCATAGCGGGCAAACCTTTTGCCATTATTGTAAGGGAGCGCATCCAGCCAATTATTTTTGGCTGCCACCAGGCCCAATAAAAAACACGCCACATATTGTGAAAAATAGGCCAACTGAAAACCAACCGGGTTTAATATCCATCCAACAGGAAATACTATTCGTACTAAAAAACTTATAAAACCCACTCCTGCAGCAAACCCAAGGATCAGTCTCAAAGATGGGGCTGCAAAGGATTTTGACTTATATTTTTTGCTTACAATGCGCCACAAAACATACACAAATGTAAACAGTAATAAGGCAGCCACGAACCAAAGAACGCCAAAATTTATCCAGTCATGAAAGCCGCCCAGGAATTGCATAAAAGTGATATGATGCCCTTTGCCAAAATAGTAAACCAGGTAAATTAATATTGGTGAAAGAATGAAAGAGTAAAAGACCAACGGGATACCTAATCTTAAAAGCCTGTCTTTAACAAAACGGGCCGCACCCTTTTTATTATATGATCCGGGTATGAAATAAGCCGAAAGAAAGAAGAAAAACCCCATAAAAAAGGATTGGTTAATGGTTATCAGTACTACCATCGGGATAGCTGCGTCAATATGGGTTGTTTTTTGTGTATAATACCATCCCCCTTCGGCGCCGTAGGTATTTAAGGCATGATGCAGAACTACCAGTGTAATAAGCCCAACCTTTAAATTGTCTATATAAAATATCTTTTTAGGTTGTTCAGGAACAAGTGCTGATGGAGAGGGGGTTGGACCTGGCATGGTATGACCTGCAATAAATGGATTTGAGTTAGTGATCAGCTTTTTCATCGTGATTCTCTTTGATGATACAAAGTAATAGCAAAGCTTTAACCTGCTAAAAAGATTCAGACCAACTGACCGGAATTACAGATGAACTGCAAATAAAGAAGTATATTTAATTTAATAAAGGTATAGTTATTCTGACTATTGTCATAAAAAAAAAAGGGAGCTTTTACTCCCTTTTTTTAATTAATTATTTCATTTATAAACTGTTGATCCACTTCACCAGCTCATCGCGGGATTTGCCCGTCTTTGCCTCGAGTTTCCCTAAAGTTTCATCGTCCTTACCTTCTTCGTGTATTAAATCGTCATCGGTCAAATCGCCGTAAGCTTGTTTTATTTTGCCTTTAACCTGGTTCCAACCACCTTTTAATTCTAATTTATCCATGATGCTTTTTATTTAAGATGTATGGTTACAACATCACTGACATCATTTTGGTTTTAGAATAGAAGTAAGAGATCAAGAAACAAGATGCAAGAATTTAAGATGCAAGAGAAATTTACCATTTTTCTTGCTTCCTGACTCTAATAATCTTGCATCCTACAAAGCTCCCGCCTTTATCTCCTCCACAACACCCGGATCAAGCAACGTAGAGGTATCCCCCAAATTACTTGTGTCACCTTCGGCTATTTTACGCAAAATACGGCGCATGATCTTTCCCGAACGTGTTTTTGGCAGGCCGCTTACAAACTGTATCTTATCAGGTCTGGCTATGGCCCCTATTATGCGGGTAACCGTCATTGCAATATCTTTGCGGGCAAGCTCCTGGTCGCCATGCTGATCGGGGCATATCACAAAAGCATAAATCCCCTGGCCTTTAATATCATGTGGATAACCAACTACGGCCGATTCAACCACACTGCTATGCATATTAATGGCATTTTCCACTTCGGCGGTGCCAATGCGGTGACCCGATACATTTAAAACATCATCTACACGGCCTGTAATGCGGTAGTAGCCGTCTTCATCACGTAAGCAGCCATCACCGGTAAAATATAAATTCGGATAGGTAACAAAGTAGGTAGTGCGGCAACGGTTATGATCTCCATAAGTAGTACGCAGCATGCCCGGCCATGGGAATTTGACGCATAGGTTTCCGCTGACGCCGTTGCCCTCAATTATTTTACCATGCTCATCCACTAAAACAGGCTGTACACCCGGTAATGGCAATGTTGCGTACCCTGGCTTGGTTTTTGTGACACCTGCAATAGGCGAGATCATGATACCCCCGGTTTCTGTCTGCCACCAGGTATCAACAATCGGGCATTTTCCCTGCCCTATCTTTTCATCAAACCAATGCCATGCCTCCTCGTTTATCGGTTCACCAACCGATCCCAATTTTTTAAGCGATGAAAAATCCTTGCCTTTTAAAGCATCATCCCCAAAGCTCATCAGCGAACGGATAGCAGTTGGCGCAGTATATAATATATTAACCTTAAATTTTCCTACAATATCCCAAAACCGACCCGGTGTTGGCCATGAGGGGATCCCTTCAAACATTACGCTTGTTGCACCCTGCGATAAGGGCCCGTATGCGATGTAGGAGTGCCCGGTGATCCAGCCAATGTCTGCCGTACAAAAATAAACTTCACCCGGCTCATACTGAAAAACGTTGGCAAAAGTATAGCCGGTATAAACCATGTAGCCGCCGCAGGTATGCACTACGCCTTTTGGTTTGCCTGTTGAACCTGATGTGTAAAGAATGAAGAGCATATCCTCGGCATCCATTTCTTCAGCTGTGCAGGTGGTATTGCCATCGGTTTCCACTTTTTTTACCTCATCTTCCCACCAAACATCACGGCCCTTTATCATGGAAACCGGCGTACGGCTGCGGGTAAGTACAATACACCGTTTTATTGAAGGGCATTGCACCAAGGCATCATCAATGATATTTTTCAGAGGGATTTCTTTAGTCCCTCTGTAGCCCCCATCGGCAGTTATAACAATATTGCAAGTAGCGTCATTTATCCTGTCGGCTATGGATTGGGCCGAAAACCCGCCAAAAACAACCGAATGGATGGCGCCAATACGGGCACAAGCTAAAACAGCAATAGCCAGCTCAGGCACCATGGGCATATAAATACATATCCTGTCGCCTTTTTTTGCCCCGTTATTTTTCAGCACATTCGCAAACTGGCAAACTTTTTCGTGCAGTTGCTTGTAGGTAAGCACACGATGATGTTCGGAAGGATCATTCGGCTCCCATAAAATGGCAGGTTTATCGCCCAAAGTATCCAAATGCCGGTCCAGACAGTTTTCGGTAATATTAAGCTTTGCGCCCTGGAACCATTTTATCTTTGGTTCCTCAAAATTCCATTCCAGTACCTTGTCCCACTTTTTGCGCCACAGGAAATTTTCGGCTATACCCTCCCAAAATTGTTCAGGTTGTTCGACACTTTGCCGGTAAACTTGTCCGTATTCTTCAAATGAGGTGATCTTTAATGGCGCTTTCATGGTTTCTGAAATTGGTGAGCGAAAATTAATAAATTTCCTGTATAATAACTTATATTAAATAAAGATTTGTTAAAATTTTAATAAGTATACATATCTTTTTAAAAAGTTAAAAAAATAGATAATTGTAATTTTCTAAAATATGCGAATCAAGATAAAAGATTTTACGCGTCAGGAATCAAGATAAAAGATGTGTAAATCATGAAATATATGTAAATACTATTCATTCTCATTTAACCATAGTTACAATTACTATTAAAATTTAATACTTTGGATTAAACTTGGTAACTCTTAAAGAACATTTAATATATTAGCAATTCAATCCCTGACTAATTGACGCAATTTCAACAATTACAAGAACTCATATCGGGCAAACTGGAAAAAGAACTACCCGGACATTTATCTTATCACAATATTGATCATACAACAGATGTTATGCAAGCTGTTGCGCTAATAGGCGATATTGAAGGAATTGATGAGAAAAACAGACGGTTACTGCTAACCGCTGCCTTGTTTCACGACGCTGGTTTTTTAGTGGGCCGCGAAGAGCATGAAAACGCATCCTGCAATATTGCTATTCAGTATTTACCGGGCTTCGGCTATCAACCGGCAGAAATTGAGGCTATATGCAATATGATTATGGCCACCAGGATACCCCAGTCGCCACAAAACCACCTGGAAGAAATATTATGCGATGCGGATTTAGATTATCTTGGACGGGATGACTTTTTTATGCTGAGCAGCAGGTTGTTTACAGAACTGCAAGCCGAAAATATTGTTAAAGACGAAGAAGAGTGGAACATGCAGCAGGCAGATTTTATGGGAGGGCACCGTTATTTTACTGAAACATCGATAAATTTGCGCGAGGTTAAAAAGGAGCAGTACGTAAAACTGATAAAATCGAAAATTTCAAACAAAATCTTCAATGAAAACATATCATAAACCTGCTTTAGCAATTGTACAAGATACAGCTTACATAATTGCCGGGATTTTAATTTGCGGATTTGCTTTAAGGGGGTTTCTCGTTCCCAACGGGTTTTTTGACGGAGGGGTTACTGGGATATCCCTGCTTGTTTCTGAATTGTACGGAGTGCCGATAGCCGCTGTAATTATTGTCGCTAACATCCCCTTTATTATTATGGGGATGTTTCAGATTAATAACAGGTTTGCATGGAAAACACTCGCGGCTATTATTGGAGTAGCCATTTGTTTACAATTTATCCACTACCCCGAAATTACAAAGGATAAGTTGCTTGTAAGCATTTTTGGCGGTGTTTTCATGGGCACGGGCGTTGGCCTGGCCATACGCGGTGGTTGTGCGCTTGACGGCATTGAGGTATTGGCGCTTTACACACTAAAAAGAAGCAGCTTTACTGTGAGCGAAATTATACTCGGAATAAATGTGCTGATTTTTACTATAGCTGCATTTGCAATAAATCTTCCTACCGCTTTATACTCAATTATGACCTATTATGCCGCTTCGCACATGATTAATTTTGTGATTGAGGGGCTGGAAGAATATACGGGTTTTACCATTATATCAGGCCAAAGTGAATTAATTAAAGAAAAGCTGGTATTGGAATTGGGCCGGGGCATTACTATTTACAAAGGCGAACGCGGCTTTTTAAAGGAAAGTTTTGAAGTAAGCAACCCGGTTGATATTATTTTTACCGTGGTAACCCGCCTTGAGGTAAGGCGATTAAGGAACATAGTTTTCAGTATAGACCCTAAGGCTTTTATGTTTACCAGTATAATAAAAGAGGCGTCAGGCGGGGTGCTTAAAAAGCGGGCAAGGCATTAGGGGGATGTGCGGATTTTTGATGTGCGGATGTGAAGATTTTTGATATGCGAATGTGCGGATTGATAATTTTAAACTCACCATTCACTACTCACCATTCGCTATTCCATCACTTCATAAATTACAACGGGTTTTGCTTTATTTTTGAGTGTCACTTCGCCAATTTTTACACATTTGAATGATTCTTTCGCCAGGTGATAAACTTCTTCACTGATAATGATCTGGTTAGGTTTGGCTGTGGATTGCAACCTTTGTGCAACATTCACCGCATCGCCAATTACCGTATAATCAAGGCGCTTTAATGAGGCCGAACCAATATTGCCTGATACCATTTCGCCCGAATTTATGCCAATAGAAACCTGCGGCTTAAAAACTTTATCCCCAGCTAAAGTTTCTTCAACTGATTTAAGCTGTTCTTTTATAGCAAGTGCAGCATCAATGGCCCTGTCCAGATGAAATTTGCCCCTGAAAACAGCCATAACAGCATCGCCCATAAATTTATCTACATGTCCTTTTTGGGCAATTATCTCGTGAACTATCATATCAAAAAGCTTGTTGATGATATTCACAATGGTATTGGGGGGAAGTGTTTCGGTTACTGCAGTAAACCCGCAGATATCAATAAACATAACTGTTGCCTCTAATACCTCGTTTGCCACCAGGTTATTTTCAAACTCCTGGCGGGTCATAAAATTGAGCACATTTTCGTCAACATACATTTTCAGGATGTTATTCTCTTTAATGGCTTTTATGGTTTCACGGATCTCCAACACATGGTTAACAGTTCTTTCCATGGTAATGTCAAGGTCTTCAAAATCAACTGGCTTGCAAATAAAATCAAAAGCGCCGCGGTTCATGGCCATGCGAATGTTTTGCATGTCGCCATAAGCAGATACCACTACGGCCTTAACAATGGGGTTAGCCGCCGGCAGTTTGCTTAATAAAACGAGTCCGTCCATAACTGGCATATTTATATCGCTTAGTACAACATCCATATCAGGATGTTCACCGAGCCTGTCAAGCGCTTCCTGTCCGTTTTGCGCAAAAACAAATTCATAGACGTTTTCCCTGATCTTTTTGCGAAACTTTTGTTTAATCAGCAATTCCAGGTCTGTCTCGTCATCAACTACTAAAATTTTTGCCATTGGTTTAGTGTAAAAAGGTATGCAATTTTTCTTTTAATAAAGTAAAATCAAGCGGCTTTGTTAAAAACTCATCGGCGCCGTTTTCCATGGCCTGGTGCCGGTTTTCGTCATCGCCATAAGCGGTGATCATCATTACTACCGGCGGGGGTTTTTCATAAGCATGCCTGATGCGCGAAAGTAGTTCAATCCCTGTCATCCCCGGCATATTTATATCTGATAAAATAAGTATTACTTCCGAGTGATGTTTTTCAAGGTAGGCAAGTGCTTCCTCGCCCGAAAGGGCGAAAGAAAAATCAAATTCACCACTTTTAATTTCCTTGCGGAAACGCTGTACGAACAATGGCTGTACATCGGCCTCGTCGTCAACTACTAAAATTTTCATGTGCATAATTTATCAGTTTAAGTTGTAGGTATTTCAATAATAAATTCAGAGTATTCGCCCTCCTTTGTAATAATATCAATTTTACCGCCATGCCCCTTCACAATAATGTCATAACTTAACGATAGCCCCAATCCTGTTCCTTCGCCTGTTGGTTTTGTGGTAAAAAATGGCTGCATTACTTTTTCTTTTATAGCGTCAGGAATACCAATGCCATTATCCTTCACCCTTATCTGCACAAAGCCATTACTGACCGAGGTATTCAACTCTACCAAAGGCTGGTACCCGGCCGGTGTAATTTTCTCTTTTTGCTGCACCGCATAAAAAGCGTTTGTAAACAAATTCAGCAATACCCGCCCTATGTCCTGCGGTACTATATTTACAGGCGGTATTTTATCTGAAAAATGGGTTATCATTTCAGCATTAAAGCCCTTATCCTTTGCCCTAAGCCCATGAAAAGCCAGGCGAAGATATTCATCTGCCAGTTTATTTATATCGGTCGGTTCTTTAGTATCGCTGCCGGCCCTGCTATGCTGCAGCATGCCTTTTACAATACCATCGGCCCGTTTGCCGTGATGGCGTATTTTTTCAAGGTTTTGCTTAACAACTTCTAAAATGGATACCGCTTCGTCTTTATCGCCGTTGGCCAGCTCAACCTCCATTTCATCTATCAGCTCTATGTTTACTTCCGAAAAATTATTTACAAAATTCAGTGGGTTCTGTATCTCATGGGCAACGCCCGCGGTAAGCTCACCCAGCGAAGCCATTTTCTCGGACTGTATCAATTGCTTTTGGGTAAGCTGCAACTTTTCAAGCGCCGTTTCTATCTCTTCTTTCTGGTCCTGCAATAATAGGTTGGCACGTTTTCGTTGCCTGCTGTTTCGCCAGAAAATAAATACCATCAATAACAAAACTATCAATCCTGCTATAAAAACATACATGCGCACCTGGTCGCGATACGCAATCTCGGCGGCCTCAATATCACGCTGCCTTTGTTTTTCATCAAAATCTATCGATAATAATTGTTTTACTTTATCCTGGCTGAAAAGGCTTTCTTTAGTAGCAGTTGTAATTTTTAAATATTTATAGGCCTGCTGTAAATTGTTGTCCTCATCATAATAGGTGTACAAAACTTTGCCTGCATTCAAAACGTCCTGTAAATACCTTTCAGCGCTGGCGGTTTCAAGCGCTTTCTGCGCATAGTATTCTGCCGAATCCTGCTGCTTGTATTTATGGTATAAATTAGCAGTACTCAGGTAGGTAATACTCAGCATTTCAACATCTTCAATCCCGGTGGCAATAGCAATTGCATCTCTGTAATAGTAAAGCGCATCCCCTTTATTTCCCCTGGCGGTTTCCACTTCGCCAAGGTCACGCTCAATATTATCTAATAAATCCGGGAAGTGGTTTTTCTTTGCATCAGGGTAACATAGTTGCAAATAATAGTTTGCCGAATCAATTTTGTGCGTGTAAAGGAAAACTTCTGCGATATTTATTAGCAAGACCGAGTTTAATTCCCTTTGAGGAAGTAATGTTAATTTATGTGTTGAGGAATATATCTTCCATTTCTTCAATCCCAGCTGTAAATAGGGAAGGGCTTTTAAATAATCTTGTTTTTCAACATAACCAGAACCTATATTATTGTATGCAGTTACAACTCCAGGCATGTAATTGATGCTTTCATTCAATCTTATTACCTTAAAAAATAATTGAAAGCTCTTAGCATAGTCGCCTAAACTCGCGTAGGCGTTGGCCATAGAATTGAGCGCATGGGCCTGATCTTTCACCAGTTTGAATTTTACAGCCAGTTCATAGCATTGCTGCCCAAAAATCAGGCACGAATCGGGTTTGGAAATAAAATAACTGCGGGATAACTCATTTAATATGTTTAGCCTTACCGTATCGGGCGCATTTGCCTTGCTTAAGGCAACCCTAAGGGTGTCAATCTTTTTGCTTTGGGCGCCAGCTATTACAGTTGTAATAAGCAATAAAAGAATTATGGAAAGCTTTTTCATTAACCCTGTCAAATAATCGGTAATGTAACAATAAATTCTGAACCTTCCCCCTCCCTGCTTTGCACATCCATTGTGCCCCCATGCCCTTTAACAATAATATCATAACTCAACGATAAACCAAGCCCTGTACCCTGACCTGTTGGTTTTGTGGTAAAGAATGGCTGCATTATTTTATCTTTTATAGTGTCAGGGATACCGATGCCATTATCCTTTACTTTAATAATAATATGCTTGTTGTCTGCCGTTGTTGTAACAGATACTTCCGGCTTGTAGTCAGCACCTGCGGTTTTTTGCCGTTGCGCCACCGCGTAAAATGCATTGTTAAACAGGTTAAGTAATACCCTGCCAATATCTTGTTGTACTACGGTGACCTTTGGCAGCTTTTTATCAAAATAAGTAACAAATTCCGTATTGAACGATTTATCTTTTGCCCTTAATCCATGGTATGATAGTTTTAAAAATTCATCGGCCAATATATTGATATCTGTTAGCTGCCGTTCGCCCGTATTGGTGCGCGAATGCTGGAGCATGCCTTTCACAATAAAATCTGCACGTTTGCCATGGTGCTGAATTTTTTCAAGGTTTTGCTCCAGGTCGTCGGCTATCGTTATTGATTCTTCAATATTGCCTTTTCTTAGTTCATCTTTTAGTTCGGATGTTAGCTCGGCGCTTACCTCCGAAAAATTATTTACAAAATTCAAGGGGTTCTGTATTTCATGCGCTATCCCGGCAGTAAGCTCACCCAGCGAAGCCATTTTTTCGGATTGTATCAGCTGTTTTTGGGTAAGCTGCAGCTTTTCAAGCGATGCTTCTATCTCTTCTTTCTGGTCCTGCAATAACAGGTTGGCGCGTTTTCGTTGCCTGCTGTTTCGCCAGAAAATAAATACCAGTAATAACAAAACTGTCAATCCTGCAATAAAACCATACATGCGCACCTGGTCGCGATACGCAATTTGGGCAGCCTCAATATCACGCTGTCTTTGTTTTTCGTCAAAATCTATCGATAATAATTGCTTTACCTTATCCTGGCTGAAAAGGCTGTCTTTAGTAGCCGTTGTTATTTTTAAATATTTAAGGGCCTGGGGTAAATTGTGGTCCTCATCATAATAGGTGTACAATACCTTGCCCGCGTTCAAAACGTCCTGTAAATATTTCTCAGCGCTGGCAGTTTCAAGCGCCTTTTGGGCATAATATTCTGCCGAATCCTGCTGCTTGTATTTATGGTATAAATTTGCTTTACTCAGATAACTAATGCTCAGCATTTCTACATCTTCATTTGCAGTTGAAAGTAAAATTGCATTACGATAGTATTCCAATGCAGTTGCCTTGTGATCCCGCGCTGTTTCCACCTCACCCAGGTCGCGATCTATATTGCCTAACAAATCCTTGAAGTTTTTCGTCTTGGAATCCTTGTAACTGATTTGAAGATAATGGTCAGCTGAATCAATGTTATGGGTGTAAAGAAACACTTCGCCAATATTTATCATCAACACCGACTTTAGTTCCCTGTCCGACGCTACTTTCAATGTATGTGATGAAGCGTATATAGTCCATTTCTTCAATCCAATGCGTAAATAAGGGAGGGCTTTTAAGTAATCCTGTTTTATTACATACGATGACCCGATATTATTATATTCAACCACAACAACGGGTATATCATTAATGCTTTCGGCAAGGCGCATTGATTTAAAATACAATTGAAAACACTTCACATAGTCTCCCAGGCTGGAGTAGGCGTCGGCCATATAATTTAATGAAACTGCCTGGTCTCTCACCCGTTTGAATTTTACTGACAGATCATAGCACTGCTGCCCAAAAATCAGGCTTGAATCGGGCTTGGAAATAAAATAATCACTGGCCAGTTTTTTTAAGATATTTAATCTGGTGGTATCGGGCGCATTTGCCTTACTTAAAGCAACTCTAAGGGTATCAATCTCTTTGTTTTGGGCGTCAGCTATTACAGTTGTAACAAGCAATAAAAGAATGAGGGAGAGTTTTTTCATTCAACTTATCAAATAATTGGTAATGTAACAATAAATTCTGAACCTTCACCCTCCCTGCTATTCAAATCTATAGTGCCGCCATGGGCTTTAACTAATATATCGTAACTTAATGATAATCCAAGCCCTGTACCTTCGCCTGTTGGTTTTGTGGTGAAGAATGGCTGCATTATTTTATCTTTTATGGCGTCGGGGATGCCTGTGCCGTTATCTTTTACTTTAGCCCCCCAACCCCCTGAAGGGGGAGCAAAAGTTGTTAGTTCGACAATAGGTTTGTAACCAGATCCCGCCGTTTTCTCTTTTTGCTGCACGGCATAAAAAGCATTTGTAAATAAATTCAACAATACGCGCCCTATGTCCTGCGGCACTACATTTACAAGCGGCAAATTATCCGCAAAATGGGTTATCATTTCGGCATTAAAGCTTTTATCTTTTGCCCGGAGGCCATGATAAGCAAGGCGCAGGTATTCATCTGCTAATTGATTAATATCAGTGAGACCTTTTACCCCGTTGCTCGCCCGGCTGTGCTGCAGCATACCCTTTACAATACCATCTGCACGTTTGCCGTGGTGGCTTATCTTTTCCAGGTTTTGTTTAATATCTTCTAAAATTTCGATCACTTCTTCTTTCGTGCCGTTTTCGAGTTCGGTTTCCATTTCGGTGATGAGTTCCATGTTCACCTCGGAAAAATTGTTGACAAAGTTTAAAGGGTTTTGTATCTCATGCGCTATGCCGGCGGTTAACTCGCCCAGTGAAGCCATTTTTTCGGATTGAATGAGCTGGCGCTGGGTGGTTTTCAGCTCGTGAAGTGATTGTGTCAGCTCGGCGGTACGATGTTCTACTTGTTGTTCAAGTTCTGCGTTTTGTTTTTCAATTAGCTGGCTGCGCTCAATTTCTTTTTCTTTTTCAATACGTTCTTTGTCCAATTCCGCTTGAATAAGGCTTTGCTGCATAACGCGGAACCGTTGAAATAATATCAGGGAAAACCCGATCACCAGCCACAAAAAGCAAATGAGGTCAACTATATCCAACCATTCTCTCAGCCATAAGTAAAAACCCGAATAGGGTACATTATAAAAAAAATGCAAAAGATATGATACCCGACTAAAACCATAGCCGATTGCCAGCCAGGAAAATGGCGGCAATACGGCAAATATTCCCATTCTTTCAGCGCCCTTTTGCCGGGGTATAAAATAAATTAATGTGGCTAATGCAATAGGGTCGTACGCATAAATAAACGAGTTTGATATTAAAACGCTGATGGTGAAGTTTTCATAGTTCAACGTGGCGGTGCCGAACCAAATCCATAACCAGGCCGCAACGCTGGCAATGCTAAGAATGATTAAAAACTTATCCCATTTTGGGGTGTGCACTTTTGTAAGCAGAAAATACCTTATAAAATGCATCATCGTGTAAAACAGAACGATAAGGCTTAAGCCATCTAAATAGTGAACTAACCGGGGATATTCGCTTAATAGGGAACAATACGTGCTGCGAACAAAAAAGAATACCCCGTGAGCTAACACATATAGCGAAAAGAATAAATATACTTTTTCGCGTATGATGCGGTAAAATAAAAAATTGATAATAGCGGCCAGTGATAAAAATCCAAAAGCCACACAGTAGATCTCATCGTTTTTATAATCTCGAATATTATCGACGTATGATGATTTTATGACCGCATTACCAAAACCTATTGACCGCTCAAAAACTTTGCGTTTGTGTACATTAAAATCAATAACATCTTTTTCATATAAATCTAATTCCTGTCCGGCATTTAATGTTAACATGAACTGTTGGGCCAATTTTAGCCCGTCCCGTTCGCTCCAGGGCACGAAATCTCCGTTGGCTTGCACCTGCCACTGGCTGTTTGTTTTGGGGATATAAAGCCAGGCATAAGCCACATATTCAGGTATGGTTATTTTTACCGGGTGGTCCAGCGTGTTCTTAAACCGGTAACGCAACCAATAGGTATCGATATTATAGTTGATTCCTTTGGTGCGGGTGGTATTGTAATGGAATTTTGAGGAATATTGAGGGGAGCTTACCAGGCCGATGGTTAGCTTGCCGGTGGGATCCTCCAGCGTTTGCCAGTATTTATCGGGTATTACCTGGCGGACGGCTGTATCCGCCGTAATTTCATAAACCGGCGGCTGGTTATCCTGCGCTTTTGAAACGTTAGCAATTACAACAAAAAATATAATCAACAGATAATATTTCATCATTCAGGCGAAAGTCGGTATCAGCTTTAATTGGATATGGGTAATTTAATAATAAATATAGAATATTCATTTACAATACTTTCAATATCTATAGTGCCGCCATGGGCTTTAACTATTATATCATAACTTAATGATAATCCTAAGCCTGTACCTTCGCCTGTTGGTTTTGTGGTGAAGAATGGCTGCATTATTTTATCTTTTATATCGCCGGGGATACCGATGCCGTTATCTTTCACCTGTATTTGTACAAAACCTTTTTTTGTGGATGTGCTTACTTCAATAGTCGGTTTATATTCAGCGTTCGCCGTTTTCTGTTTTTCCTGCACGGCAAAAAAAGCATTGGTAAACAAGTTAAGCAATACCCTTCCAATATCCTGTGGCACCACATTTACCGTTGGTATTTTATCGTCAAAGTGGGTTACCATTTCGGCATTGAAGCTTTTATCTTTTGCCCGGAGGCCATGATAGGCGAGGCGCAGGTATTCGTCTGCTAATTGGTTAATATCAGTGAGCCCTTTTACCCCGTTGCTTGCCCGGCTATGCTGTAGCATCCCTTTTACAATGCCATCTGCGCGTTTGCCATGGTGTATTATTTTTTCCAGGTTTTGTTTAATGTCGGCGGCAATGGCAATAGCTTCTTCTTTATCCCCTTTGGCTAATTCCGCTTCCATTTCATCAACCAGTTCCATGCTTACTTCCGAAAAATTATTGACAAAATTTAGCGGGTTTTGAATTTCATGGGCTATACCGGCAGTCAGTTCGCCTAATGACGCCAACTTTTCCGATTGAATAAGTTGCTGCTGGGTAGTTTGGAGCAGATCAAGGGTTTGCTGTAATTCGTTTTTTTGATGGGTGAGTTCGGCCGTACGCTCGGCAACCAGTTTATCCAGCACCATATTTTGCTGGCTGATCATATTAAATTCCTGCTGCTGTTTTTTGGTAGTTGCCCATCGCGCAAATATCCACACGAACCCCGCTATAATGGCAAAGTCAAAATAGTTATCGTACTTCTCGAAAAATTTGGGGGCGACCACTTGTACCAACCCTGCCAGGAGATTGGCTACAGCCAGCGGGTAGTGAGCTTTGATGAAGGAGATGAAGGGCTGAAAGTCAGGCTCTTTCTCGCCAAAAAGGATGGCGCCTAAAAGGATGGCGCCGCCGAAAATTTTTAACACCCCTTCATGAAGAAAAATGACTGCTAAAATATATACTCCCACGGTTATCCACGATGCCATCGTAAATAACGGCATCCATTTTGCCCTGGAGGGAGAAAATTGAAGAGATTTTTGTAATCGTTTTACCAGTAAAAAAGCGGCCAGGAAAGAAAAGACATCCATACAATAAAAATTACCCTAATATACAAACTAAAGCTATTTATTTTATAATTCATCATACCGGACTTATTTCAAGGTTTAATTTATTTACCCGATTGGCAGCGAAATGGTGAATATGGTGTATTCGCCTTCTTTGCTATCCATTTCAATGTTGCCGCCATGGCCTTTTACCACCATATCATAGGTTAGCGAGAGGCCCAAACCCGTGCCTTCACCAGTTGGTTTTGTAGTAAAAAATGGCTGCATAATCTTTTCTTTAGTTGCCTCCGGAATACCAATACCGTTATCTTTTACTTTTATGATAACTTTTCCATCTTCCGTGGATGTTGATACTGTTACTTCCGGCTTATAACCGGGGCCAGCTGTTTTCAACTTTTGATTT
>Ga0206864_1144_pt1 | contig 24003 bp, 21 predicted proteins | sample Alteio_BWOrgCont_42_FD_152632 | JGI IMG/M metagenome (GOLD analysis project Ga0206864, IMG submission 152632) | Enriched cells from forest soil in Barre Woods Harvard Forest LTER site, Petersham, Massachusetts, United States -... | ecosystem: Environmental > Terrestrial > Soil > Temperate forest >...
AGAGAAACCGAAAACTGGGTGAAAGACTGCTGGGTTTGGATGTACCGCGGCGCATGGCAGGAGTTTGACACCTGGGAGATAGAGATGGCGGTGCCCCTGTCGCCACAGGAAGTGATCCGCAAGCGGAATGCGATCTTTAAACACCAGAGCCAGAAGGACAGGCCGGTATTTCCGGGAGATGATGCCAGGGAGTTTTGGGTAAGAGCCGAAGACCGCACCCGCGAAACAGCGCGCAATTACGATAAGCTGGGCATGGCGGAGTATGAGGCGATGGAGGCATTTGTGAGGTATGTTTATTAGCGAAGTTCAGAAAACTCTATCGGTCCTTTGACATCTTATTCGCCATATCACCCTTTTTGTCATCTCGACGAAGGAGAGATCTTATCCGCCATGCCGGCGAACTATGCTGGGGTTACTTTCAGATGTATAAGATTTTATTTGGCACCTTTCAATTCGTCTTTAATATTTTTCCAGGTAGTGAATTTGGTTTCACCTTTTTCATAACGGGGTAGTCGTCTGTCGAGTTCGTCTTTTTGGGATTTTGATAGTCTAATATCGGCCTTGTCCATGCTGTCCCAAATTCTTTCGATCAATGATATCCTTTCATCAATGCTTAGATTCAAATTTTCCAGTAATTACATCATGTTTATTTATAAAACCTTCTCTCATAAAGATAGGAAACATTTAATTTTTGGATAAATGATTCTTCAAGGTGTCCAAATACATCTAACCGTCCACAATCAAATCGGTGTAATCCCCAAAATTAGAACGCTTCCCCCAACGCAATATACAGTCCCTGCTGCCTGGATTCTCCCGGGCGTTTTTCGCCGACCCCGTAATCGGCGCGAATGGTAAGGCCCTTTTGTACGTCGAAGAAATAACGGACGCCGCCGCCCCAATCGGGTTTTAAGTCATGAGCATCGAAACTGGAATGGAACACCTCGCCCGTAGCTGCAAAGCCATCCAGGCCGAAACGTTTGCTTACCCGGTAGCGCAATTCGGTTTGTCCAGCAAGGTAATTACGGTCGCGGAAACGGCCATTGTAATACCCGCGCATCATTTCGTCGCTGCCCATAGCCGGCAACAGGTAAAATGGAGACTGCCCCCCAACAAGGCTTTGCTCCTGGACATCGAATCCTAAAACCCACTGCTTAGCTAAAGTAAAAAAGCTGGAATATTCAATATTGAAAAAGCCACCGTCGTAGTTTTTGTTGGATAGGAGCCCCTGGTTAAGGTTAAGATAGGCTGTAACAATCGTTCCGCTGGTGGTATAGGTATTGTTGTTGCGGCTATCAAATATCACGCTCGGGCCAGCGAAAATACTTGGTCCGCCCGTTTTATCCTGGACGGCCGGGTCTGTATTGTAAATGCTGGTGGGATTACTGTCGTGGAAACGATAGTCAAAACCGCCGCCAACAATTCCAAGTAAAAAATAATCTCCAATTTTTTTCTCGGCTTCAAGGTTGAGCTTTGAACGGTGTTCGCCCAAAAGGTCTTTATTGGCCTGGCTTGTGGCGTTGCCGATACCGTAAAAATCGGACGGGAAATTGATATAGCTTAAAGCGCCGTACAAATGCAGTGTATTGCCCGGAAACCAGTACGTGCTGTTGAGCGTGAGGTTAGTTTGATTTTTAGTGGTGATGGAAGCGTATCCGAAAATATTGGAGACGTTCGTTTTCTTAACGGTGTCGGTATAAAACGAAAAAAGGCCGGATCCGCCAATCTCGACACCCGTTTCGGGGGCTGTAGTCAAAACAGGAACGTATATGAAGCTGCTGTGCTTGCTGGTATCCTTATTAAAGTACATGTTCCTGATGAACTTTTTTATGGCCTGGACCTGGGCATGAACCGATTGGGAAACAATAAAGAAGGCACAAAAGAGAAAAATTTTTTTCATAAGCAGCAGGTGCCACGAATATACCACTTTGGTTTTATAAGGTTGAGAAAATGGCGCCCTGCGTGAACTAAAATATATACTTTTGCAGCAAAAATTGAAGATAACGCATGAGCACTACAAAAGGTCCTGTTTCGCAGTTTATTGAAAAAAACTACCTGCATTTTAATGCTGCTGCATTAATGGATGCGGCAAAGGGTTATGAATTGCACCTGGATGAGGGCGGTAAAATGATGGTTACGCTGGCCGGCGCCATGAGCACGGCGGAGTTGGGCATATCACTGGCCGAAATGATCAGGCAGGATAAGATCTCCATCATTTCGTGCACTGGCGCTAACCTTGAAGAGGATATAATGAACCTGGTTGCGCATTCGCACTATAAACGCGTTCCCAACTATCGCGACCTAAGTCCGCAGGATGAATGGGACCTGCTCGAAAATCACTATAACCGGGTAACTGATACCTGCATACCCGAGGAGGAGGCCTTCAGACGTTTGCAGAAACATATCCATAAACTATGGAAGGAGGCTGACGACAAGGGCGAGCGCTATTTTCCGCATGAGTTTATGTACAAAATGCTGCTTAGCGGCGTTTTGGAACAATATTACGAGATTGACCCGGCCAATTCCTGGATGCTGGCTGCCGCCAAAAAAAACCTGCCAATAGTAGTACCAGGATGGGAAGACTCAACTATGGGCAATATATTCGCATCGTACGTAATAAAAGGTGAGATCAAACCTACTACGATGAAAAGCGGTATTGAATACATGGCATGGCTGGCGGATTGGTATGTAAAAAACTCTTCCGGGAAGGGTATAGGTTTTTTCCAGATAGGCGGGGGTATTGCCGGCGATTTCCCGATATGCGTAGTGCCGATGCTTTACCAGGACATGGAAATGCCCGAGATACCCTTCTGGAGTTATTTTTGCCAGATATCGGATTCAACCACATCCTACGGTTCGTATTCAGGCGCCGTACCCAATGAGAAGATCACCTGGGGTAAGCTGGATATCCACACCCCTAAGTTTATTGTCGAGTCGGACGCTACCATTGTGGCCCCGCTGATATTTGCATGGATTTTAGGGCAATAGGAAATTACGATTTTAGATTAACTTCGTTAAGGGCTTCGCCGTTTAAAAATTAAGTCATAGGCGATAGTTTAAATAAGATATCGGTCAACTTTTCTTCCTTATATTTATCCTGTTACCATAATATGGATACAGTCGCTCTTGGCAGTCGCGCGGGTAAATGGATAATGGTGTCGTCAATCCTGGCGTCGTCTATGGCTTTTATAGATGGAACGGCGTTAAACGTGGTGCTGCCATCACTTCAAGAGAGCCTGAACGCCGGTGGAACCGACATCTTCTGGATATTGAATGCCTACCTGCTGATGCTGGCTGCCTTGATACTGATCGGCGGTTCGCTGGGCGACCAGCTTGGCCGGAAAAAGATATTCATGACCGGCATTTTTATTTTTATTGCCGGATCAGCCGCCTGCGGGTTTGCGCCTGGTGTGACAGCCCTCGTTGTATTCAGGATGATACAGGGTGTTGGCGGGGCACTGATGATCCCCGGGAGCCTATCGTTGATCTCGTCGTCGATACGCCCGCAGGAGCGGGGCAAAGCCATCGGCACATGGTCGGCGTTTACCACCCTCGTTACTATGGGCGGACCGGCCCTGGGCGGCGCATTGGCGGATGCAGGCTTATGGCGTTATATTTTTTTTATTAATATTCCGCTGGGGCTGGTGGCTTTGCTCATTCTCGGCTTTCAGGTGAAGGAAAGCCGGGATGCAGAGAGCGACCACAAACTCGATTATCCTGGCGCCGTCACCATCGCTGTGGGCCTTGGATTGCTAACCTTTGGTTTTTTGCGGATACCGGCTTTGGGCCTTTACCATGTGCAAGTGATCGCATCGCTTGCAGGGGGCGCGGTAATGTTGGTGCTATTCATTATAATTGAGTATAAAAGCCCGCACCCGATGATGCCGCTGAAATTGTTTGCCAACGCCACGTTCAGCGGGGCTAACCTGCTAACGTTTTTCCTATACGCCGGACTTGGTGCGGGCATGCTGTTCATGTCGTTGAATATGGTGCAGGTGCAGGGTTATAGCCAGCTTCAATCCGGACTTACATTTTTACCATTTACCTTGCTGATGATCCTGATAGCGAGGTACGCCGGCAGCCTGGCCGACAAACACGGCCCGCGCGCATTATTGATAACCGGACCAGCTATTACCGGCGCCGGTTTGCTGATGCTTTCGTTTATCAAACAGACCAGCGGGGCCGGCGATTATTGGACGAGCTTTTTCCCGGGAATACTCGTGTTTGGCTTTGGCATGTCGCTCACCGTTGCGCCGCTTACCGCCGCTGTGATGGGATCGGTTAGCGATCATTATTCCGGAACCGCATCCGGTGTAAATAACGCAGTTTCGCGAGTTGCGGGCGTGTTTACCAACGCTGTATTCGGTACCCTCGCGGTACTGTTTTTTACGGCGGCGTTGCATTACCGCATAGATTCGTCAGCGCTTAGCGCGTTACAAAAGCATGCCGTGATGGCCCAGGCTGCCGACCTGGGCAACGCTCACGTTCCGGCAGCCATAGCGGCAGGCAGCAAAGCGGTAATTCAAAAAGCTTTTCACGTAAGCTTCATTACGATGTATTCACTCATCATGAAAATTGCCGCGATACTTGGATTTGCCGGCGCACTGATGGCTGTTATTTTTATCAGGGGAGGTGCGCACGGCAAAACACAGCCAGGTTAAAATAAAGTTCCTAAAGATCAAAACAAAAATCGCAGGTCATTCGACATAGCGAAGCATCATTGAATGCCAAACTTATTAGTGAGCAGGCCTGTGCGAATACTAAAGCTTTCCGTGATGTTTCCCGATGTATTGATATAGCTGTGCGCCGGCCAACAGAAACGCCCCGGTGCCGTAAACTTCGTTGCTCTGTTCGTTAACTTTGTCAGGACTGGCGCCGATCGGCTGTACATAGCCCAGCATGCCATCGGGCTGTACAGAGGTGACCAGGGCCAGCCAGGCTTTTTTGGCCACGGGCCAATACTCTGATTTGCTTAGCAGTCCATGATTTAACCCCCACAAAATGGCATAGCAATAAAACCCCGTTCCGCTGGTCTCCTTGATGGGATAACTATCCGGGTCGAGCAGGGACGCATGCCAGCTGCCATCCGGTTGCTGGAGGGAAGCGATTTTGGCGGCCATGTCTTTAAACAGCGTTACCAGGCTATAACGGCGGGCATCGTTTTCGGGCATATTTTCCAGCACACGCGCCAAACCTGCCAATACCCAGCCGTTTCCCCTCGACCAAAATACTTTAGCGCCGTTCTTCTCCTTTTTTTCCAGATAACTGCCGTCGCGGGAGTAAAGGTGCTGCTGCGGGTCGTACAGGTAATCGGTAGTCTTCCACCAAAGCTTAACCGCTTTATCCAGGTAAGCCGGGTTACCGGTAGCGGTCGATAAATAAGCTAAAGCGGTCGGTCCCATAAACAGGGCATCGCACCAGGCCCATTCGCGGTTTTGTATGCCGTTTTTCCAGTCCAGCGATTCGCTAAAAGGAAGCGTTAAAATACTATCGGCTAAATGCCGGAACGGCGCGATCATCTGCGGCTGTTTGTATTTCATATACAGTAGGGAATAGGTTTGCCCTACGCAATAATCGTCGGCCATTAGCCGGTTAGGGCCGGTGCTCCAGCCTACGCTGCTTCCAATATTGATAAGCGCCTGGTCGTACTTTTCGTCGCCGCTTACTTTGCTCAAATCAAACAGACCGGTGTATAAGGCGGCATTTGTCCATTCGGTTTTCTTATGTTTAAATCCGGTCGTTTGCCAGGATTGCAGCTGCCAGTCGCCAACCTGTTTCATTATTTCCATGACGGCCCCTGCGTTGAAGACTGTGTCTTTTGCGGGCGCTTTCTGTCTGCCATGCGCTGCTGCAAAGCCGGCCAAAAAAACAAAAATGATTAATGCCAGAATTCTTTTAGATGAGATGCGAATCATGTTAATCTTGCATAGTATAACTCCTAAGCTAAAACGGGTTCAATTTGCAGACGGGCCCAATAAAAAAGGCGGCCGTTGTTCAAACAGCCGCCTCTATTTTATAAACGTGTCATTGCCCGCTGGTACTGCCCTGCGTGTTATCGTCGGAGGGTAAGCCTACAATTTTATAGGTTTTGTTGCCGCTTGCATCAACCTGTTCCTTGTAATAAACGCCATCGGGCGAAACATATAATTTATCGCCATTGATCTTTAGTTTGCGGCAATTGGGGGGCAACTGGGTTACAATGTCGCCAAACTGCGGACCCTGGGGTTGCGCATCCTGAACGGTTGAATCTGTGGTATTCAAAACACCGTCCTTACCCGCTACTTCGTAAACGGTCGACCCGTCATCTTTTGTAACAACCGTGTAATACACGCCATTGCACTCATAATATTGCTGGCCATTGATGACAATGGATTGCGCGTTGTCGGGCAACGAGGTCACTTCGGCTCCTACTGGTGGTTCAACAACGGTATATTCGTCATCGCCATAGGTATAAAAAAGGCCATCGCAAAAGAAATACTGGTAATCGCCCCAAAAGAACGGGTAATATCCATAAGGCAATACGCGGCAGGTATAGCCCAGGTGGCCGGCGTAGTAGGTTTTATAGTAGCCATGCGTATTATAGTAGTAGTTGTGCGATGCCCAATAGCCGCCGCTATTGCCAATCCTCGGCGCGTTGCGGTACCCGGATGTGGTGTTGGCCGTGCCAACTCGTTGCGGATAACCGTAGTTGCCGCGTACACCGGGCGCCGTATTTCGGACAATGGCCCCATTGCGGTAAACATAGGCTGGTTTTTGCGGCGAGGCCCCGCGCGAGCCAACACCCGCCGAACCAGGCCTTGCCGCACCGGAACCCCCTGAAGGCCGGCTTGGCGAAGCCCCACCACCGGATGGCCGTGCAGCAGGTGCGGGTGAGCTTCCGCCTCCCGATGGGTGGCTGCCGCCGCCACCACCGCCACCTGAGCTATGTTGCTGGGCGATAGCCGGAACGCTCAGGCAAAGGCTTAAAAGCAAGCCTGAGGCAGCCCCAAGAAAGTTTTTATATGCTATTTTCATGCTGTTTTGTTTTAAAGAAGTTATCGGCGATCGTTCACCGGGGTCTATCCAGGTCTGCAGGAATAAATACGTGTTAAATATAACTAAAAATAGTAAATGTGCGCGCAAAAATGCAGCAATGTTACATTAAGGTTAAACGCTTAATTTTTAATTTATTACCCTCATCAAATTTTCTTCTTTATAACCGGCCTGTTTTTTCCGAACCGCCCGTCGCAACTCCTTCGCGGCGCCGCTAAAGCTGGAGCGACAACTGGTCGGTCCCGATAGCTGTCAGGATTCGACCCTTCTGACTTCCAGACTTTCCGACTTCCGACTTCTCACTTTCGGACTTCCCGACTTCCCGACTTCCCGACTTCCCACTTTCCGACTTCCGGACTTCCGGACTTTCGGACTTTCCGACTTCCGGACTTTCCGACTTCCCGACTTTCCAACTTCCCGACTTCCCGACTTTCCGACTTCCGACTTCTCACTTTCGGGCTTCCCGACTTTCCAACTTCCGGACTTCCGGACTTTCGGACTTCCCCACTAATCCACCAACACCCCGATATAATAATCAAAGGTATCCACCTCGATATTATCCCTTGTGGCGCCCTCGAGGCTCACCGGCCGGAATTGCGTACCCGGCTTGATAAACTGGTATTCGCCGCCTTTTATTCGTACCCGCACCGGCATATTAAAGTTTTTTACATCGGCAATCCAGCGGCAGTTCAGCTTGCCGTTTATAAACATAAACTCCAATATGGGCAAATGCGTCGTTTTTAAGTACTGCTCAAATATGGGTTTAAGGTCGATGCCCGCTTTGTCGGTGACATAATTAACAATGTCATCGTACGTAACGGTTTGGTGGTAAAAGGTTTTGTTGAGTCCCCGCAAAATACTGCGCCATTTTTCATCATCGTTAATAATGGTGCGGAGCATGTTCATTAGGTTACCGCCTTTATAATACATATCCCCGGAGCCCTCCTTGTTCACACCGTACACGCCCACAATAGGGCTGTCGTTTTGGATGCGGGAACGCGTGCCGTTAACATATTCCTGGCCTGCCCGTTTACCATATCGCTGCTCTACAAATAACGATTCGGAGTAATTGGTAAAGCTTTCGTGTATCCACATATCGGCCAGGTCCTTTGAGGTGATGTTGTTGCCGAACCATTCGTGCCCGCTTTCGTGTACAATGATAAAGTCCCATTTAAGCCCCCAACCCGTCCCTGAAAGGTCCCGACCCAAATAGCCGTTTAAAAAATGGTTGCCATAAGCGGTGCCGCTCTGGTGCTCCATACCGAGATGGGGCGCCTCTATCAGTTTATAGCCGTCCTCATAAAAAGGATAGGGGCCGAACCAATATTCAAAGGCCTTGAGCATATCCCGGGCATTTACAGGGAATTGTCTTTTGGCTTTGGGCAGGTCATAGGTCAATACCCAGTAATCCATGGTCAACTTTCCTTTCTCTCCGTCGAAGACCTCACCAAAATGACTGTATTTGCCAATGTTGGCTTCGATGTCATAATTGTTGATAGGATTGGCTACGAACCAGTCATAGCGGGTATAACCATTGCCCAGCTTTTTCACTTTGCGAAGGCGGCCGTTTGAAACATCCTGCAAAGTATCGGGGCAACTGATGCTGATCAGCGCGCTGTCCACCTCATCGGCCTGCTGATCCTTATTGGGCCACCAAACGCTGGCGCCCATGCCCTGGCATGCGGTTGCTACCCAGGGATTGCCAAGCGAATCTGTTGTATATACAATACCGCCATCCCATGGCGCCCTTTTAGCAATAGTCGGATGTCCGCCGTAGTAAACGGTAAATTCCTGTTTACTGTCCCTGGGTATGGTGTTGGGAAAGGTAACGAACACGGCATTATATTCGCGGGTATAGGGCAACTCCTGCCCTTTATAAACCACTTTCTGAATTACCAAATTGGAAAAAAGGTCGAACTGTAGTTTGGTAAAATCGGTTGTAGCCGTAAACTTAAAAAGCACATTCCCGCTTATCGACTTATCAGCAATATCGAACTTTATATCGAGGTGGTAATAATTAATATCGTAACACGTGCGGAACGGGGACGTATTACTGCCCCGTAAAGTATCCGCGCGGGTAAATGTTTCTTTAGGCACACCGAGTTGTGCATTTGCACTGTAGCCTGTTATCACCCCCAGGGCAACTATAAATAGGTGTCTTATTCTATCAAAAAAAGTTCTCATTGCTTAAGTTTGACGATGTAGCTTATTATTCGATGAGTTTGTTCATTAATGCACCCGGTATTAATCAGACGCTAACCATTTTCCATTTAACTAAACGCCATTTTTTAGTTTTGATATTATACTGAAATGTTTTTTTACCTTCCAGGCAACATGTGGCATGCAGTTGCGTCGTAATTGTTTTTTTATCAAAATCGATGTATCTGGGAAACCCGCCTACGTGCTTCGTGAGATAATTGTCTTCATGAAATTGACCATTTGCGTCCTGCATGTAAAAAATGTAATCTGGGCCTCCATCGCCACCAGAATCATATTTTACAGCGATATCTTCTTTATTGTCAAAATTTAAATCCGCCACCACAATATCTCCGAAATCGTAGTCTAATACTTCCGCATCTTTACGTATACCGGTAGAATATGATCTGGAAGTTTTAATGGTTTTATAACACGAAGAAAACAACAAACCACCGTTTATGGGGATTATTTGAGTATGCTTCGTGTCTCTATCGAATATGCGCAGCTTAAGTTTCGTGTTTAAATAGTTACTGTCCGCGTCAAATTTTCTTATCAAGCCAATCTTGAATATATATTTTCGAGACAAATCAGAATACGTAAGCACTTGAGCTCTTGTGCTAAAAGAGATCAACAACGCCGCAGCCGCTAGTTTATAAAATCGCATCTATTGCTACTGCAATACATTAACCGTCACGCTTGATTTGTCATGCTCATCGTGATATATCCTGATGGTCGCCTTTTGAAAATCCGAATCCTTCGCCTGGTATATGTCTTCAAACTTTTGAGGGTTGCGATCCACCAGCGGGAACCAGGAGTTTTGTACCTGTATCATAATGCGGTGGCCCTTGCGAAAAGTGTGGGCAACATCAGGCAGGTGGTATTTAATTTCGGTAACCTTGCCCGGAATAAAAGCTTCCGGCTTTTCAAATGAGTTGCGGAATTTACCCCTAAACACTTCTCCCCGCACCAGCATTTCATAGCCCGCCATGGTTACATTTTTGGTATTTGGCTTCGGGTCGGGGTAGTTATCCGGAAAAACGTCGATCAGTTTCACCACATAATCTGCATCTGTTCCGGTAGTCGACGAGAACAGATCGGCAATTACCGGGCCGGTGAGTGTGATATCTTCTTTTAACGTGTCGGTTTCATAGGTTTTTACGTCTGGGCGGCGTTCGGCAAACCGCTGATCGTCCAGCATATACTCGCGGGTGCGCCTCGATTGTATACCGTCCTGGTAAGGTACCGGTGCATTCGGATCGCTCACGTATTCATCATAGCTGCTCCCAGCCGCACTTGACGGCTCGAAAGACAGTTTGCCGTCAGCATGAAAATACAAAGTTTTTTCTACGGTGTTCTTCGGCGGCCATTCGTTAAATTTATGCCACTCATTGCTGCCCGAAACAAAGATGGACGCTTTCGGCAGGTCTAATTTGCCTTCGTCCTTCAGGTAAAATTTAAAGAAGGGCAATTCCACATTTTCCTGGAACCATAAGCTTGTTTTCGCGCCAAAGTTTTGGTCGCCAAAAAACTGGCCTTCGCCGCGTTCCCATCCGCCATGAAACCAGGGGCCCATTACCAGCATGTTTGGATGTGTAGCCGGGTTTTGTTTCTCGAGGGCTTCAAAAACGTGCAGTGCGCCAAAACAATCCTCCGCATCAAAAAATCCCCCGACCGTCATGGTAGCAGGGGTGATGTTTTTGAGATGCGGCCGGATGTTCATGCCCCGCCAAAACCAATCGTAAGTGGAATGAAGCATCATCTCGTTCCAGAAATGAACGGAATCGCCGAAATAGTGTGCCTTATAGTTAGGCAGCGCCCCCATGTCGAGGTAGAATTTATAGTTGTCGGCGTATTTGTATTTGATGGGGTTCTTGAATTCAGCCGGCGTGATGGGTTTGGGTCTCGGCACACCGAAGTTGGTGATGAAAGCAAAGGCATCCATTAAAAACAAGGCGCCGTTGTGGTGAAAATCGTCGCCAATGAACCAATCGGTAACGGGAGCCTGTGGCGACACCGCTTTTAATGCAGGGTGGGCATTGGGCAGTGATGCGGTTGAGTAGAAGCCCGGGTAGGAAATGCCTTCAATACCAACCTTGCCATTGTTATTGGGCAGGTTTTTTATCAGCCAGTCGATAGTATCATAGGTGTCGGAGCTTTCGTCTACATCTTTATTGCCGGTCTTTTTATCAATTTGCGGCCGAACATCAACAAATTTGCCTTCGCTCATCCAGCGGCCGCGCACGTCTTCATAAACAAAAATGAAGCCTTCCTTCGCCAGGAGCATATTCTGTCCAAGGCTGCGCTTGTACTCCTTTTCACCATAGGGCGCAGCGCTGTAGGGCGAGCGCGTCATCAGGATAGGATATTTTACGGATTGATCCTTAGGCAGATAGATGGATGCAAAAAGTTTTACGCCATCGCGCATGGGAATGGTTTTTTCAATTTTGGTGTAATGTTCACGGATGTAGGCCGAGTCTTGTGCGGATTGGGCAAACGCCGAATTGATCAGTAAAGTGAGGAAGGGCAGGAGTAATAATTTTTTCATTTTGAATGGGATCAGTTAAGGAAGCTAATTTAAAAAGATAATCCCTTATTTGCTACTGCATCGATACTGTTACAAAAATACGCCGCCAGGTGAACCAATAAACCTCCCGATAGCTATCGGGAGAACCAATGAACCAATGATTTTGCCGCCAATCCGTCTAAATTCTATGAAAATATGCCGTATAACGCAGTTGGTATCGACTTTAACCCCGTTGGTGTAATTTATTTGCGCGGATGCGGAATCGCTATTAACTTTATCGAAAGAAATTTGCTGCGATAAAGGCATTTTCCCAAAGTGTCAGCAGAAAAGTGCCCAGGGGCTTTAACCTATGCTTTTGTAGTTTCCAAAAATGCCGGTTTTTCCTGTTCTTACTATCGCGTTTTAAGACGCCGGCTTTTTTTTAGATTAATTGTGCGAATGAATCCCGAACATGCGGGAAGGAACCAGGATAAGCAGTAAATTCCGGCCACTTTGCTGCCAAGCAAAGAAACCAAACGGTCCTATTCTGTCGCTTTTCGACAATTTCTCCATCTCATCCGTATTTTTCTTGGCTCTTGGTTCTTGACTCATATTACTTATTAAAATATTTTAATAAGTGTTGCAATTGTGAATTTTAATTTAGTAAGTTTGTATAGATAATGTCTGTTTTATCTTTATACGAACTTTGTTTTGGCCCCTGTGTCGGTAGGGGTGAATTTAATAGTTAAATTGGTTTGAAGAAAGATCCCTGCTCACGCGGGGATTTTTTTATGGAATGTGCTTATTGAATAAAATTGTACATGGCGCGATTAAATTTATTAGAAGAGACGCGATACGAGAAGTTGCCGGTAACGGTATATGCTAATCAAATAGAGGCATCGTTAGCGGTGGCCGGCCGGATAGCAGCGCTGATACGGCACAAGGACGAGAAAGGCGAAAAGACCGTGCTGGGGCTTGCTACCGGGGTAACCCCCGTAGGCGTTTATGCCGAACTGGTAAGGCTTCACAGGGAAGAAGGGCTTAGCTTTAAGAACGTGGTAACCTTTAACCTCGATGAGTACTACCCCATGCAGCCGACGGCAGCCCAAAGCTATGTCACCTTCATGTACGAAAACCTGTTTGCACATGTGGACATAGAAAAGGCGAACGTACACATCCCCGACGGCACTTTAGACCTGGATGATATTACAGGATTTTGTTTAGACTACGAAAAAAAGATCAGCGCCTTAGGCGGCCTGGATCTGCAGATATTGGGTATAGGCCGTACCGGCCATATCGGCTTTAACGAGCCGGGTTCGGCGCCGAATTCAGGCACCCGGCTGGTTACGTTGGACGACCTTACCCGGAACGATGCCTCAAGGGATTTCGGCGGCAAGCAGAACGTGCCCACCAAGGCCATTACCATGGGCATAGGCACCATCTTTAAAGCGAGAGAGATCATCCTGATGGCCTGGAGCCTGAAGAAAGCCCCGATCATCAAAAAGGCAGTAGAAGGAGAACTATCGGGAGATGTACCGGCTACCTACCTGCAATTGTCGGATCATGTAGAGTTTGTGCTGGATGTACCTGCAGCGAGCATGCTTACCCGTTTTGATACCCCCTGGCTGGTAAAAGACTGTTCATGGGAGAACGGCCTGAAAAAGAAAGCGGTGATATGGCTGGCCAATACCGTAAACAAACCCATCTTAAAACTGACCGAAGAAGACTACAACAACCACGGCATGGCCCAGCTGGCAACCGAACAGGGGCCGGTGTACAACATCAATATCGACATATTTAACCAATTGCAGCATACGATCACCGGCTGGCCGGGAGGAAAACCCCATGCCGATGACTCGCAAAGGCCCGAAAGGGCACAGCCGGCCCGAAAGCGCTCCATCATCTTTTCGCCTCACCCGGACGATGATGTGATCTCGATGGGCGGTACTTTTATCCGATTAGTTGACCAGGGGCACGATGTGCATGTAGCATATCAAACCTCTGGCAACACGGCTGTCTGGGACGACGATGTACTGCGGTTTGTAGAATTTGCGATTGACTTTAAGGAGAGCATTGGCGAAGATAATACAAGGCTGAAAGAGATATACGAAGAGATGCGGGCCTTTATGGCCACCAAAAAGCCCAACCAGGTAGACAGTAAGGAGATCAGGGATGTAAAAGGATTTATCAGGAAAACAGAAGCCATCTCGGGAGCAAGGTATGCCGGGCTCCAGGACAGCCATATCCACTTTATGGCATTGCCCTTTTATGAGACAGGAAAGATCAAGAAAAACACGGCAGGGGAGGAAGACATCAGGCTGACGATGGAACTGCTGCAAAAGATAAAGCCGCAACAGGTTTTTGCAGCGGGAGACTTTGCCGATCCGAACGGGACGCACCTGGTGTGTTTCAACATTACCCTCGCTGCATTAAAACGATTAAGAGAAACTGAAAACTGGGTGAAAGACTGCTGGGTATGGCTGTACCGCGGCGCATGGCAGGAGTTTGACACCTGGGAGATAGAGATGGCGGTGCCCCTGTCCCCACAGGAAGTGATCCGCAAGCGGAACGCGATATTTAAGCACCAAAGCCAAAAAGACAGGCCGGTATTCCCGGGAGATGATGCCAGGGAGTTTTGGGTAAGGGCCGAAGACCGCACAAGGGAAACAGCGCGCAATTACGATAAGCTGGGCATGGCGGAGTATGAGGCGATGGAGGCATTTGTGAGGTATATTTATTAGCGTAAAATTATAAGAACGCTAAAGGTCCAATGACATCTAACTCCCCTTTTGTCATCTCGACGAAGGAGATATCTTATACGACATACTATTACAATTTATATTTGACCACAATTATATCCCTCCCGCCTCTTTTTTGTCATCTCGACGAAGGAGAGATCTTTCACGCCATACAAGCTGACCATGCAGGGGGTATTGTTAGTACTATAAAATTTTTCGCTACGCTCGAGAGATAGTTTCTCCCTCGTACCTCGGTTAAAAAACAATCAGTGAATAATCCCGAAAAATAAGATATTTTTCACGGCACCATCAATAGTTGGGTAGCTAAACCGGAAACCGGAATCAACCAATCGTTTCGGCAATACCCAACGGCTTTTTAGAATCAATTCGGTTTCGGTTCCGATAAATACTGCGCCAATGTTTAACAGCCACCCAGGAGCCGGCAATCCAAAATGGTATCCATAAACATTACGGATCGTTCTCATCAACACATCATTTTTTACGGGATTCGGCGCGGTGCAATTGTACACTCCGGATAGTTCTTGATGATCGGCAAACCATTCTGTACAACGGGCGGCGTCCAGTTCGTGTACCCATGAAACATATTGGCGGCCATTACCCTGCCTCCCTCCCATACCCAACCTCACCAGGTTAAGTAATCGGGGAAAAACGCTATCGCTGCGGCCAAGCACAATGCCCATCCGCAAGGCGATCTTCCGGGTTTTGGGTGTGTCGTATTTATTGAAAGCACATTCCCAGGCTTCGCAAACATCCACAGAAAACCCATCGCCATGTTCGCCGGTTTCTTCATCCTGCGGGTGGTCTTCTGCGTGTCGGTAAATGGTGGCTGAGCATGCGTTTATCCATAGTTTTGGTGGCTCAGCCAGGTCATGGATTACCTGGCCCAATACTTCGGTAGGCTCGAGGCGGGAGCTAAAAATCTCTGATTTATTTTTATTAGTATAACGGCAGTTTACATTCTTGCCGCATAGATTGATGAGGATATCGGCATTCACCAGGTCGGCGGTCCATTTGCCGGGCATTTTGCCATCCCATAAAACGGTGCGGACGTTCCTTTCGGCGAACTTCTCTTCTCGGCTGAGTATGACTATTTCGGCAGCCTTGTCTTTATAGTATTCGGTTAAAACCCTGCCGAGGTAACCATTACCGCCGGCGAGGACTATTTTTTTGTATTTCATTGTTTTTTGGATTACACCGATTTGTTTTGTGATTACACCGATTTATCCCCTCGTGATCTCAGTGATTAAACATTATCAAGGCCAGTAGCGCCACCCGGTAAAGCACCCAGGTTCCCGTCAACGTGTACCCCAGGCCTATCAGTTTGGTGCGGCGGATATGTTCCAAAAACATAAGGCCGGCCACTGTTAAAAAATAGATGGGGTAGGCTATTGCGGGCAGCTTAACGAAGTGATTTAAACCGATCATTAGGAGCAGGAGCAGGCTCCCGGCAAATGAGATCGTCATCATATTGCCGAGGTAGGCCCAAAGTTTTTCGCGGGCAAAAGTTGTTATTATTGTTCCCTGGAAAATGATCTGGCCGCCACAGATCAAATATTCACGGTAGGAGTTCCCCAACGGGATTGCCGGTGCAAGCAGGCGCGCGTAACCTGTTAGTATGCACCCGGTGCAAAACCAGGTAAAAACCAGGTATGCAAGCCGGTAGTTGAGCTTGAATAAGGGTTGCCATGCAAATTCTTCGCCAACCCTTCCTGCTGGAATGATCACCCTCCGGTTGTATGAAATGAAAAAGTAAAGTTTTGCCATCAGCCAGGCAAAAGGCTTGAAGGCAAACAAAGGCATAAAGGCAGGAAAGGCGTTGCCGATCACCTTAAAAAGGCTTTTTACCCCGTAGGTTACTTCGCCGCTTTCGAGATCGACAAGGGCTATCTCTTCAACCGCGCGCTGGCGGTCTATCAAGGGGCAAAAGTTTTCCATATTGTCCTGGTAGGCTGCCCGGCCGCCTGGCCCAAGCATGCCGGTTTTTACAAACACTTTGGTGTAAACCCTGCATAGGGGGCATTCCCCATCGAAGAGGATCATATGCTTGTTTAATGTTTTCATATTTTCAATAATTAATGAAAGTTAAGATTGAAAAATATGCCGGGCGAACCGGCTGTTCAATTTTTGTTAATTGACAAAACAAATGTAATACATTTATTTAAACTTTCAATATTTATTGAAATTAAAATTTCATGTCGCGGGAACTGTTAATCACCCCGATTTAATCGTTCCGTTTTCACCGATTATACGGCAAATCAAATTGTCGCCTCTCTAACCACACGTTCCGATGGAACGAATAATCTACAATGCCTTTTCAACCCACCGACAAGATGAGACAGGAACAATGTAACTCGCCCCATAGGGGCGTCTGGTTGGTAGAAAAGCAAAAAAAGTGCCTTCACGTTCCGTAGGAACGTTTCGTGCATAACGACAATTTGATTTACGCACACCAGTTAGCGATATTTACATTAAGTTTTTATTTTTGTATAAACGATCCCATTTCAGACTTGGGCAAATGACTGTTGTCAACAAAAATATCGTCAACACCTATTCAAACCTTTTTGAAGGATTGGACAACATGACCAGGAAAAAACTGATCGGCCATCTAACCAGGTCGTTAAGCAAACTACCGGACGCAAAGGAGAGGGCATTCTATAAATCTTTCGGTGCTTTTCCTAACGACAAACAAGTTGAGCCACTTTTGAGCGAAATCAAATCCTCAAAAGCGTTCAGGCAAACAGCTGGATCCTAGTTCTTGGCTCTAATCTCTTACTTCTTAGTCATAACTGCTACTGCCACTGCCACTGCCACTCTAACAAGCAATGGGTTCTTGGCTCTTAACCTCACATCCCACTCGCATTCGTCAGGAACCACGCCAAATCATTAATCTTTTTCGAAACCACATAGATTTGTTGCTGCGCTTCCGTCCAATTGCGCTGCTCGATGGCTTCACGTATGCCGGGCATTGTCTTAACGCCGTAGCCCGTATAAAACCCGGGCGCATAAATAACATGGCGGTACCACGGCCGGCGCGGCAAGCCATCGCCCAGGAGCTGTTGCTCGGCATGAAAAAGCTGCTGGTTGAACTTGTCGTGATTGGCTGTGGTTTGGGCAGCGGCAGTCCAGGCGCTTGCCAGCCTGTCCGAACTCTTTTTAAGGGAATCGAGCGCGGTTTTCAACGAAGTAAAATCCAGTGCGGGCACCTCGGCTTTGGCAACAGGCGGCTGCTCGTGTTTGGTAGGGTCGGCCGCGAGGGTAAAATCATTGGCCTTGATAAGCTGGTTATCCATTGCGGTATTTTCGCGCGTCTTATCGGTAAGATCCGTCAACTCCGTAACATACTTGCTAAGTGTAGTGTACAAGGTGCGGAAATCGAAAGGCAGCACCTCGGCATCAGCCATGCGCAAAACGGCATGTCCGGCAGTTTCCGAAAGCGCCACGCCATAGGCAAAAGTGGGGTCCTTAAACCGGCGATAGTCGTCGAAAGAGTCATAAATGGAGTGGTATTCGCCGCCGCCGTCTTCACCGCCAAAAGCCAAGTCCAGCGTCGGAACGCCCAAATGCTGCAGGAACGAAGAAAAATCGGAACCCGAGCCAAGCGGCTCTAGCAAGTCACCCTTGCGGCTTAAAATTTCGGCTTTGTCTTTTGCCGAGGCGGCATTAACCACTTCCCGCGCACGCTTGCGCTGCAGGATACTTACGTTCGTTTCGGGATCGTTTACGTTAGCAGCGATCTCGTCCATAAAGTTTTCCAAAGCCTGCGAGCCGCCTGCCCCGTAAAAGCCGCGGCCGCTATCGTCGGTGTTAATGTATAACACCGCTTTCTGCTGGAGTTCCTTGTCATGGTCTTCCGCAAATTCGGTTGAGCCAATGAGACCCGGTTCTTCGCCATCCCAGGAGCAATAAACAATGGTGCGTTTTGGCTTCCAGCCTGTTTTTAGCAAATCGCCAAGCGCCTTTGCCTCGTCGAGCAAGGATGACTGACCGCTGATGGGATCGCCCGCGCCGTTTACCCAGGCATCATGGTGATTACCGCGCATCACCCATTCGTCGGGGTATTCCGAGCCTTTTATTTTAGCAATAACATCATAGGCGGGGACCATGTCCCAATTGAACTCCAGTTTAAGGTGAACAGTAGCAGCTCCAGCCCCGATATGGTAAGTAATGGGCAGCGTGCCCTGCCAGTCGCGGGGCGCAACCAAACCGTCCAGGGCTTCCAGCAAGGGTTTGGCATCGTGATAGCTGATCGGCAGCACCGGAATTTTTAGTATGGTGACTGCGTCTTTTCGGTCGAGCCTCTTGGCATCTTTTGTGGCGCCTATGCCGGGGGTGAGGGGGTCGCCCGGGTAGATCACCATGTCCATAACGGAACCGCGCTGTACACCATACTCACTCTTGTAAGCGCCTTTTGGATACACATCGCCGGCGCTATAGCCATCGTCGGCGGGATCCGAATAGATGATGCAGCCGATAGCGCCATGTTCATATGCAACCTTGGGCTTTATTCCCCGCCAGGAGCGCCCGTATTTGGCAATAACGATCTTACCTTTTACGTCAACGCCCAGCTTGGCAAGCGTTTCATAATCTTCGGGGAGGCCATAATTCACAAACACTAACTGACCGGAAACATCCCCATCCGCGCTCCACGCGTTATAGGTAGGCAACTGGTTGGCCTGGCCCGAAGTGGCGTCTCCATCCACAGCAGGTTCCTTTAACCCAGCAGTATATTTTGTGGGGCCTGTGAGCTCAAGCAAGCGGGTTTTAGGCGTTGGGTAAAGCACAGTATAAGTTTCGATATGGGCATCAAGGCCATAACTTTTATATTTCTGCAGTATCTTTTCAGCCACAGCTTTGGAACCCGGCGATCCCAGGTTATGCGGAAATGCAGACAACTCTTTGATGGTTGCACCGATATACGGCGCGCTCAGCGAGGCATCGAAGGCCTGTTCCGTTTGCAGCTCTTTGGCTGCATCCGAAAAGCCGGTTATAGTTGTTTGCTGTGCATAGGAAACAGCCGCGATTGCCAGGAACACGAGGGTAAATGTTTTCTTCATTGCCAGGTTGATATAGAATGGTGAAAATAGGGAAATTGAGGTGGATGTGCAAATGTGCGGATGCGCAGATGCATGAATGTGCAGATCCGGAAAGGTTCATGGCTCATAGTGGCACATGTAAACTAACGTTATTCGTCGGCCGTGTTTTATACAACCGGACATGGTGGATTCGGGTTGATTGCACTACTTGACTGAATGGGCTGCGGCTTATTCGAAAGTTGGCAACGCCGGTTTTGTTGGTGATAACACCACAGGTGTTCGGAAGATCAAAAATTGATGTTGTTTAGAATCCCACGAGTACTTTTTCTTGAAAATATTAGCTGTCGACCGTCCGCAGAAGAGCTTCGGAAAAAACCGGGGAAAACCGGCAAGGCTGTGTGGTGGCCCAGGGCATAGCAAGTTTTCGCATGCAGGGTATGGAAGCGATAGGGTAGCCCGGCGAAATAATTGCAGCCCAAGGTTTTCACCGGTTTGTGTGCAAAGGCCTGCAGCGCAGAGAAGCATTTCTGCGGACTTGATTTTTTTGGTCCTTTTTGTATCAAGACAAAAAGGACTAGCCCCGCGGCAATTGAGCGGGGAGTCATTGTGCAAACGAACACACATTGTGGTGAGTATTAACGGGTGATTTCCGGATGGACCAACTGTCTTTTCTAGGAGTTTTCACGACGATGTATCTTCCGGACGATGTATCTTCCGAACACCCATGGTGATAACACCAACAAAGGCGAAAAGCTTAAAACAATGGCCCGACGCCATGTTCCGTCATGTAGTCCTCAATCCTTTCAATTTCGCTCGTGGGAACTAAATCAAGTGTGGTAGAATTTTTAACAGCTTCCCAAAGTTTGTGATTTTCCGGGAGGTCTTTCTGCGGTTCGTCTCCAACTAAAAAAAACTTTCCGTGCTTGCCAATTGCCGTATCCTTTATCTTATCAACTAAAAATAAATGGGCGTTGATCTGTTGCTGTATAATATGGGGCCGCAGGCCACCAAAGTCTTTTGCCTCCCCGGTAACCTGGGTTTCGTTTTTACCAATAAACCACACCTTTGCCGGAACAATAAGGCCAGGCACCATCGTATTGTCCAAATCCGCATTGAAATTCACCCGGCCGGCCAGCGAAGTGGTTAATCTTTCTTTGGCTCTTTCAACAGGTTTTAATTTTGGTTCTAACGGAAGCGGTAACTGATAAATAAATTTTTCGAATAGCCGGTCAAATACCATTTGGTTTAGTTCTATATCGATGGCTTTGGGGGAGGAATAGGTGATCAAATTATTGGCATACTTTGATAAGTAGTTAAAATATTGCTCCTTTAAAGCAGATGCTCCTTTATAAGTACCTAAAAAATCAGCATCACATTCTGAAGATAGCTTTTGCAGCGCTTTTAAGCTGGTCCTCAGCATACCATAAGCACTGTCAGAAAACAAGCCTTTTATAACCGCTAACTTATCCACTGAATAATGGAATTTACATGTCGTCTCATTCCCAATAAAAAGGCCAATACTTACCCGTTCCTCCACGTTTGGACGAATTGTGCAGTACAATATTGAATAAAACGTTTTCATTTGGGCTATTAACGGGTAAATTTATGAATTAGTTGTGAAAATGAGGAAACAGTTTCCTTTAGCCAATCTTGATTGTGGATGACGGCTGACCGAATATTTTCTAATAACGACGGTTTGTCATTACACCAATCAACTGGCAGGCCTTCTATTATAGTTGGTAAAACTTCATTGCAATTATTAACAAAGGTAGGGAAATTCTGAATCAGTTCATTAGCCTCTTCTTCAACCCTACTTTTTTGATTGAGAAAGGTTAGCGCTAAATCCGAACTGAGGATGCTATCATCGTCCGTCAGTTGGGCCAATTCACTTCCCAACCGGTTGCCGTCAAATATGGTAGAATGGTCTATCGGAACGAAATTATTGTCAATAATTAAAAGGTTATAGTTGTTGTGATTGCGATCATCATTTGCCAGCCAAAAATCAAAAAGCGCAATTTTTATAAGGTCAAAGCGGTTTGCGAATTTTGACAGTTCGTACCTGTCATTTTTCAAACCAATGAGCATATTAGTTGCCTCGGCTGCATCATTATTATAACGCAAACCGAACGTTGGTTTACCAAAATCGCTTACCCTTATCCGTCCGCATAGAATGCTTTCAGGGATATGTTCTTTTTGAATTTTTACAAATGCAGCAGGCAGAACCGGCAACCCCCATTGCTGTAAAAACTGGTGGGCTATATATTCGTTAATTAACTTGCTTGCATCATCATATTTACATGCATAGTCTTCCAAATCGTCCGCCATCACTACTACCGGCATACTTCCGGTTGTTTCAATTACCCGCGAAATTTCCGAAATAGATTGAAGTAGCGGCAACATGTCAACTAAATTGAGTGATCAAATAAGGCAGGCTCATGGTCGTGCTAAAAAGATTACGCGGTGTTATAATGTACATAAAGAATTTCTGGCTGTGGCTAAAATAAACCCGGAACATCATAGGCCTGGTTTAATTTTAGCTTTAGCCAATGCAAAACGCATGGCTTACTTTATGGAGTACGTAAAGATACACAGAATTAATGTACTTTCTTAGTTTCCACAACCGCCAATCCGCAACTCCAAATCCTTTAACAGCAGCGACCAGCCTGGCATAGCGGCTACCTGTCAGCGGAGCACGAGTGTCCATCTCTTATGGCCCGGCTTCAGCGCGCTTGAGGGAGATAAAAAACTAAGCGTGTTTTTGATCGCAGAGTTTGCTAGCTATCAGCGGTGTCACTGGTCGCCTTTGCGCTTTGGCCGGTGCGGCGGGCTCGCGCCTGAGTTGGGAGATTCTTCGACGCTACAACCTATTCCACTTCTCCATTTCCCGTTCTTTTACGCTATCTACAATTTTGGCGTAAACCTGTGTCGTTTTTAGGTTGGTGTGCCCCAACAGTTTACTTACCACCTCAATAGGTATCCCAAGCGTAATAGATACGGTGGCGAAAGTATGTCTTGCAACGTGACAAGTTAATTTCTTTTGAATACCATATTGTTGTCCGATTTGTTTTAAAATGCGATTTGTTACTTTATTGCAAAAAACGCGAAATACGGGATCAGATTTAGATTTGCTCTCTGTAGGCAAAAGTTGAACTGCTTTTTTGGAAAATGGAATATTAACTATATAACCGGTTTTATGCATGTTAATCTGGAGGCTATTACCTTTTATTGATGACATTTTAAGTGATTTTAAGTCGGAATAACGCAATCCTGTATAACATGAAAACAAAAAATACCGGAGAATTTCTTTTACTTTCATATCTGTAACCTCATCAGAAAAATAAGCAGCGTTTAATTTATTTAGTTCTTCAGCAGTAAGAAAATCTCTTTTTCCATCAACTTTTTTTATTGCGATATACTTAAATGGGTTGTTTTTTATAAAACCATACCGCATAGCGACGTTTACAAAGGTTCTGAGAGATCGCAGGCTTTTACTCACGGTATTCTCATTATTACGAAGCGTATGCAACATATAGGATTGATACTCATTAATAAATTTTTCAGTTATATCCGCAAAACAAATATCCTTCCTAAACTTCAACATCTTAGTTATCTGAGATTTATAACTCCACCATGATTCTAACCGCAAGCGGGCTTTGTTTTCATTTAAATGGTTTAAGATATAATCTGTAAAACTTTCTCCTGATTGGCCTTTTGAAAGCATGTGATCCTTAAATTGTCGTAATGTCAAAGGTGTATCTTCATGGATGAAGTTGTTTAAAACTAATTTTAGCGCCTTTTTATCAAATGCATCGAGGATCGCATTATATTTTTCATACGATCTGTTACGCTTTTTTACGCGCTGTTTAGTTTCGGACCAATCTTCGGTAGATAATACCACAGAGGTTGCTATCTCTATTTTTTTTCCTTGCTGGAAAGCTCGTATGTATACAGGATTAAGGCCGCTTTTGTTTAACTCGGGTTTGAGCACAAAGTTGTAGGTTATTCGTGTATTCATTTTTTATTCTTATGAAGTATTTGTGACGTAAGGAAACTAAATCTCTTTTTAGACAATATTAATAAACCGTTTGAAATGAGCATATAACAATGTTTAGCTAATTTTCCCTGGTGACGGGAAATCCATTTCCTCTGAAGCAAAATGCAGGCAAAAGTTTTCAAGGGAGTATTGTCTTAGGCAGAGGATTCGTTTTGTCGACCGCAGAGGCTGAGGCTCTTATTCAGAACGATCCTCGAAATAAGGAAGTGCTGTTTCCTTATTTAAATGGTGAAGACCTAAACAATGATCCGCAGCAGCAACCCTCACGTTGGGTAATCAACTTTTTTGATTGGGGTGAGGAAAAAGCGCGTAATTATCCAGATTGTTTTGAGATCATAGAACGACTCGTTAAGCCTGAAAGATTGAAACAAAATGACAAAAGCGGAAAAGAAAAATGGTGGCAATTTTTAAGGCCAAGGAACGAGCTTT
>Ga0206864_1145_pt1 | contig 23945 bp, 17 predicted proteins | sample Alteio_BWOrgCont_42_FD_152632 | JGI IMG/M metagenome (GOLD analysis project Ga0206864, IMG submission 152632) | Enriched cells from forest soil in Barre Woods Harvard Forest LTER site, Petersham, Massachusetts, United States -... | ecosystem: Environmental > Terrestrial > Soil > Temperate forest >...
GCCTCGTTGAAATCCGGGGAATTGACCTCCTTTAAAATACAATTGAATTCCAGGTAGTTGAGCCGTATAGCGGCCATCAGCCGGTAATGCTCAAATTCCTCGTTATTGGCGCTGCACTTTAGCTCATTTAAGGTTTGCAGCGCCATGCGGGCGCTATCGGTTATTAGCTGGATGGAAAGCCGCCGCGGCGATTCAACCTCGCCATGAATCACCTCGTACGGCGCTGTTGTTAAAGCTTTCCAAAATTCCCCTGCTTCGCCTGTAGTAAAACCGTACTCCTTCTTACAATAAGCAGTTATAAAACCGGTTATATCCAGGGGCCGGGTGGTTTTGATGGCTTCCGCATAAGCAGCCAACAGGATATTAAAACCACTCAATGGATAAACGTGCCGGATAGCATATTCCTCGGTCAATTCATCTTCTGATTCAAAAACAGGCGAATATTGCCCGGATGTCGACCAGGAGGTCATAACGATGCCCTTATAGCCCATTTTTGCCGCAGCCGGGACAAAATCGCGGATGTTTTTAAAATGCTTTCCCCATTCCGTCAAAAAATAATTATCGGGTGAGGACCGCAGCGCCGGCGCACCCCATATTTCATACCCGCTTTCCAGCAATTTTTTGTGATCGCCGAAATGATTCATATCCCAGCCGTAATTCCAGTCGATAAACACAGTGCTGCGCGGGAGCAATTTAATTGCATCCGGGTATTTAAGCGCGATATCCGCCCAAAGCACCGGGGTTTTTCCAAGGCGGATGACGATATTGCAGAGCATCCGGATGTAGTCGATATAAAGTTTCGACTTACCTTCCTTCGCCGCCATTAACCTGCATCGTTCATCGTGCCCCAGCAGGTAAGTTTCATCGCCGCCAATATGAATATATTTTGAGGTATGGGTTGAGGCAAGCTCGGTGTAAAGATCGGTAAACAAAGCACTGTCCAGCTTAGTTTGGAGAGGGCAAACCTGCGAATAATCCTTTTGATCCTCGCGCATATCTTTATAACGGTCGTTCCTTAAAATGTACTCCACATGGCCAAAGCTCTGCTGCAGTGGGATCACATCGATGCCCAGGTCGTTACAATATTTAATGAAGGAAACGATTTCCGCTTTGGAATAGGCGTAGCGGTTTGGTATCAGGGGATGTTTTTCAAAGGGATAGGTTCCCTCCCATTCCATGATCAGGGTATTGATTCCAAGGTTATGTAATTTCAGGGCGAAGGTCTTCAATGCATCCATGGTCATAACCTGTACACGCAGATCGAGATGGAAACCTTTTACAGTAAACGGGCTGCCCTGGCTATCGGGCCTTTGCGCGTTGGCGCCCAACAAACAAAACAGGAGCAGCAAAAACACCGGGAGCTTTTTCATAAACAACGGACCATTTCAATGGGCAAAACTTCAATTGGGGAAGCGGTCCGAATTTAGTAAAAAGACAGGCTTTAATTGAAAATAGAAAGATAATAAAGCAGCGCGGTCTATCCGAATTTTTTAACGACTTCAATCAGTTCGCTGATGTCGAACGGTTTTTTCAGATAACCATCGGCACCGCTGTCGCGGGCCATTTGTTCGAGGCCGGAATTGGCAGATACCAACACAATCGGAAAATGCCGGGTAGCCGGATCCTCTTTAAAATGCTTGCAAAAATCTTTTCCCAATCCGTCGGTTAATCGGTTGTCCATCAAAATAAGAATAGGATCATGCAAATGGACCTCTTCTAAAGGCTTGCTGTTAGTGGCGCTAAGCACATCATATCCTTCCTCGGATAGGATATACGCCATGATGTCCAGGATGTCAGGGTCATCCTCAATAATTATAATCTTTCGGGGCATTTTAAGGGCTAAGAGAATAAATCTTTTTTGTACGTTTTTATAATTTGGTCTTCCACTCGCCCTTTGCACTATTCCATACAAACATATTAATTAATATTATAATTATTAAATAACTATAAGTTAATTAATGTTTTGGGAGCAATCATTTTCTTTGGCAGCGATTGTATTTTTCTTTTTTTTTATGGGTCACGGGTACGCACCCTTGGTGCTACCAGGAATGAAGAAAACTGGCGGTCATTGGCCAGATCATCGGGAGATTGACGAAAAGGTTATGACAAATTCCAGGAATCTTTTGGTGAGATTTTGACAAGCAAAAAAAGAGCCCAAATGAGCTCTTTCATAAGTAGATGCAGATAGATTTATATGATGGTTAAGCCGCTTTTTTGATCTGGCTTTGCTTGTTTTCTTGCATCATTCTGAAGCGTTCAAGGTCTTGCTGCAATAACTCTTTCAGTTGAATGTCTATTAACTTTAGGATTACGGTGGTGTTAGTTGAAGTTTTCATAGTTTAGTATTTTAGTTATTTCAATCTATACCAACATTGTGCCATTTTCTTTGCTTTTTTTAATTTTTAGCATCGCCGGACAGAAAATAAATATTAACTATGGAAAATGAAGCTTCGCAGCATCCTTATTGTATGGTTGACTGTATATCCATGTTTAGAAAAATATGCAAATGAAAGTATTGAAGTTAGCTGCGTTGCTCCCGCTGTTATGCCTGGTACAAGTTGTCGATGCACAGGACAGTGTTTTTGCCCGTCGAATCGTCGATACGTTGAGCTCGCCGTATTTCTGGGGCCGGGGATATACCAAAAATGGCATGCACAAGGCAGCAGCATTCCTGGCATCCGAACTCAAAAGTTTTGGCGTCCAGCCGATGGACGGCAAAAGTTATCTGCAGCCCTTCAGCTATTCTGTAAATACGTTCCCCGGCAAGATGGAAGTTAGCCTAAACGGAACCGCGCTTATACCCGGTAAAGATTTTATCATCAGCGCTGACAGCCGCGGCGTTAAAGGCGAAGGAAACCTTGAACAAAAAGACAGTGTGACTTTTGTGGACGCGGCAGACAGGATTGTGGTTGTTCTGCAGGATAAGTTAACCTGGTCGGCTGAACAAAAGGCATTGGATTATACCTTAATACAGGTGGATAAAACACGTATAAAAATTACGCCGGCGATGATTAAAGCAAACATTGCCAATGACCTGGTCGACGATTTTAAAACCGCAAACGTATGCGGCATCGTAAAAGGCACGGTCAAGCCCGATTCAGTCATCGTTTACACGGCTCACTATGATCATTTGGGTGGAATGGGCAGCGACACTTACTTCCCCGGGGCGAACGATAATGCGAGTGGTGACTCCCAGGTGCTCTCGCTGGCCAAATACTATGCGGCCCATCCGCAGCCATATTCGATGGCCTTTATATTTTTTGCCGGGGAAGAGGCCGGCTTGCTCGGCTCCAAATACTTTACCGAACATCCGCTTATCCCGCTAAACAATATCCGTTTCCTGGTAAACCTCGACCTGGAAGGCACCGGGGTCGAAGGAATAACTGTGGTGAACGCCACGGTGTATCCAAAGGAATTCAACCTCCTTAAACAGATCAACACCAAATATAATTACCTGGTGAAGGTAAATCCTCGAAACAAAGCCGCCAACAGCGACCACTATTTCTTTAGCGAGAAAGGCGTCCCTGCAATCTTTATCTACACCCTCGGCGGTATAAAAGCCTATCATGATGTTTATGACATCAACGCAACCCTGCCCTTAAACGAGATCCATAACGAATTTATGCTGCTGGTAAAGTTTAATGAGGCGTTGATGGGGTTGTGATGTGCGGATGCACCTTCGCTAAGCTACGGCGCACGAAGTGTGCGGATGTGCAGATAGGCAAATGTTTGAATAGGCAGATGAGAGATGTTGGATTGGCCAATGAGGTGATTTTTGTGGAGACGCGATACTTCGCGTCTCAGATGTGAGTTCGAAATGTCTAGATTGGGCCAATGAGGTGATTTTTTTAGAGACGCGAAGCATCGCGTCTCTAATGGAAGACGCATCTCCACATGCATTACCGGCATAATCTTTCAAGCACACCTTCATGGGCTGGATATAATTCGATGAGTTTACCTTGATCGGCCATTTCAAATTCACTGAATTCAAACCCCGGTGCTACAGCACAACTAACTAGAACAAATCCTTCTCCGGAGGGTATTTCAGCCGCAAACCATAAACCGGCCTCGATAACAACCGACAGGCTGCCGGTTACACTATCGGAAACTTCATGCGCTATGTGCTCCCCCTTTTCGTTGATAGCGTGGATAACCAACGCCGAGCCCTTATGGAAATACCAAAGCTCATCCGACGCGATCCGGTGAAACCCGGAAAAGTCCTTCCCCTCCAGCAAGTAATAGATGGAGGTGCAAGCCTGTTTTTTAGCCGGGGAATCTGAACGGCTCACCTGTAGATCCGAGCGAAAAACCTCCCTGTAATAGCCGCCTTCCGGATGAGGCTGAAGGCCTAATTTTTCGATCCAAAAGGCGGCTGTTTGTTTTTGCACGGATAAAATAATTTTGTTTATAGCACATGCCCACAACATGTGACGCGAAAAGCGGGTTTACCTTAAAACAACATTTCCCCCGGCGGCGTAACGCTCTTTAACCGGAGATAGATGGTGGTTTGCCCCCGGTGATGGGTCTGGTGCTCAAAGGCTTTTCCAAAGGCGCCGAATTTTGTAACCGTTTTGCCTTCGAGGGTGACGGTCTGCTGCAGCTGATCCGGCGTAAGAGCCTGAAGGGAGCTGATGACAAAATCATAACTGCCCATTACCGCTTTGGTTATCTCGTCCTTTGTTGGCGGCACCGATTTTTCGACCGATTTGTTGCCAAAAGGGCTGGGCGTGCCATTCACCGTTGAAATAAAGAAATAATTGGCATCGGCCAAATGCCCCATCTGCTGTGCAAACGAGCGGATCTCCGGCGTTGGTTTAAAGGTGTAGCCATCGGCGGGCATAGCATCCAGATAGGCTTTGGTGTAGGCCTTTGCACGCTGCCACTCTTTTACGTATTCGGACTGGCTGAATTGTGCGAATACCGAACTGCTGACAAATACCAATGCCAGGGCAGTAAGTAAAAATGATAATCTTTTCATATTGGTTGGTTGTTATTGGTTGGTTTCTTTATGCCGGCACCGTTGCGAGGTGTTTTTTTGATTTACGCTCCGCGACATACAATACGACCATCAAAATCAGGCCCAGCGCAAAAAAACAGTCAAGCGCCAGCGCCGAATCGCGCATTTCGCCGGTCAATTGCTCAACCAGGCCAAAGCAAAACAAGCCCACTACAATGGCAAGTTTCTCGGTAACGTCATAAAAGCTGAAGAACGAGGCCGTATCGGGTATGTTTGGCGGAAGGTATTTTGAATAAGTGGACCGGGAAATAGATTGTACGCCTCCCATCACCGCTCCCACCACTACGGCGGCGGCAAAAAATTGCGGCGTATTGGTAATAAAGTACACCAGTAAACACAACACAGTCCAAATCGAAACCAGGCCAATCAGCGTACGTACATTCCCAATTTTACCCGATACCTTTGCGGTAAGCCAGGCGCCGATAATCCCCACAATCTGGATGGACAGAATGATCTCGATGAGCGTATCGTCTGGCATATGAAGCTCCTTTGATGCAAAATTTGCTGCCACCAGCATGATGGTTTGCACGCCCACCGAATAAAAAAAGAAAGATGCCAAAAAGCGTTTCAATAAAGGCATGGTGAGCACTTTTTGAAACACCCGTGCCAATTCTTTAAAGCCACCTGTAAATACATTATAATTATGTTTACCAGGCGCAGGTTCACTTTTCGGCAGAAGCTTAAACGGTATAATAGAAAACCCCATCCACCAGACAAACACCAGCAGAAACGACATACGCTCGGGCAGGGCCTGATGTATTTCTTCTTTCAGGCCAAACCAGCCGGGTTCTTGTATCACCATCAAACATAACAGTTGCATCAGCAAGCTACCAGCGTAACCATACATAAAACCCTTGGCGCTCACGCTGTCCATCTGGTCGTCCGAGGCGATCTGCGGCAGGTACGAGTTGTAAAAAACAAAACCGCCGCAGTAGCCCACGCATGCCAGGGCATAAAATATCAAAGGCAACTCGAGTGACGGAATACCATGTTCCACTGGCCTGAATAAAAACAATCCTGCGCATGAAAGCGCGCCCATCCAGGTGAAAAATTGCAGGTATCGCTTTTTGTTTCCGCGATAGTCGGCTATGGAGGTCAATATCGGTAATAACAAAACAATCAGCAGGTAAGCAGTACCCAGCGCATAAGTAAGGATCACCGTATTTACAAACTGGTGCCCGAAGAACATCACCTTATCGTGGTTTGGGCTTGAATTTTGAAAGGTTGTGTAAAACACGTAGTAGGCCGGGAATATGGTCGACGTGATCACCATGTTATAGGATTGGTTGGCCCAATCGAACATGCACCATGCCCAAATGGTTTTTTTGTCGTTTTTTGCTTTCATACCGGCATTAAAAATATAGAAATTTTGCCAGTTGCAAAAAATAATAAACGATGGGCGCATAAAAGAGCAACAGGCTTTAAATGATTGAAATCAAAATCCCAAATCGTCCAAAGCCTGCAAACTGCTACTGCTACTATTACCGCCCCTTATTCAAAGTCCTTAGCGCTTCCTCCGGAGACGAGAGATAAAGCTTGTAGATATTTGCCGTTACGCCGATGTGCAATTCGTATTCGTCGTCTTCAAAACCTTTTATCAGGCCTTCGGCCACTTCTTCGGGCGGGATACCGTTTGCGCCGCCAATTGCTACTGAAAGCTCGGTATCAACCAGTGGCGGCATCAGCTCAAACACCTTTATGGTGGTTGCCCTGGCAAGGGTAAACCGCAATATCCGGGTATAGGAATGCAGCGCGGCCTTACTGGCAGCATAGGTGGGCATGTTAATGCCGGGAGCGAACGCTACAATGGAAGTTACGTTAACAATCGCAGCTTCTTTCGATTTTTCCAGCAAAGGCAATAATTGTTCGGTAAGCCTGATCGCCGAAAAATAATTGGTTTCCATTTCTTCGGCCGCTTTCGCGGCTGCATCTGCCGCGTTACCCAGTTTGTAAACATTTGCACGCCCGGCATTGTTGATCAGTATATCCAATTCGCCGTATTTGTTGTTTACTTCTTCCACCAGCTTTTCGGTATCGGCAGTGCTGGTTACGTCGGCTACGATGTAGCTTACGTTTTGCAGCTGTTCTGCCGCTTTTTGGAGCCGCTCCCCGCTCCTGCCGGTGATAATTACGCGGTTGCCTTTCTGGCTTAATAATTTGGCTATCTGGAAGCCTATGCCCGAACCACCTCCGGTGATCAGGACTGTTTTATTGGTTATATTCATGATGTTGCATTTTTATATTTAATGATCTGACAATATAATTGCTGGTTTGGCATTTTGTGGTCTTTTTATTACAAACAATAACAGCGGCAGCGCCAGGGCAAACAGCAACCCGATTAAAAAATAAGTATCTATATAACTTAAAAGCGTCGACTGCTTCACCACGTTCGATTCGATAAGACTCATAGCCTTTTGTTTTGCCTCGAGCCATGTGCCGCCTTTTGCCTGGAAGTAGGCAGTGTATGAGCTTAGCCGGCTTACAGTACGAGGGTCACCGGCAGTAATGTTGCTGATCAGATCCGATCTGTGCGCAGCAAGCCGCCGGGCCGAATAGGTATTGACGATGGAAATCCCAAACGAACCGCCCAACTGCCGCATCATGTTATTGAGCGCTGCACCCTGCGGTACGTCCTTTGCCTGTAATGATGATACCGCCAATGAGGTAAGCGGAACAGTAAGAAAGGCCATGCCCAATGCGCGAAAAACAAGGCTGCGGCTAATAGCGCCCCAGGAGGTATCAAGGTCCATACCTGCCATGCACCAGTTAAAGTAGATAAAGCAAAAGAAACCACAGGCTACAATGACTATGGGCGGCACGCCGGCTTGCAGCAATTTCCCCGAAACGATCAGGCCCAATATCGCGATGATGGCGCCGGGTAGTAGTAATAAACCTGTTTCGGTAGGTGCAAAGCCCAGCAGGCGCTGCGCAATAACCGGGGTAAGAAAGACCGAAGTAAACATGCCGAAACCCGTAACAAAGGTTAGAATAGCAGCAATGCTTAGTGTTTTGCTTTTTAACACCCTTAAGTTCACTACGGGATTGTCCACCTTCAACTCCCATAATATAAAGGCGGTGAGCGCGACTACCGCAACAACCGCAAGCACAGTTATATACCGCGTTGAAAACCAGTCCTCGGTTTGTCCCCTTTCCAAAACGGCTTGCAGTGAGCCCACGCCGGCAGCGAGCAATGCAATACCCGTCCAATCCACGGCTGAAACTTTTGATTTGATGACCGGTTCGGTGAGAAAAAAATAACAGGAAGTGGCCACCGCTATGCCGATGGGGATATTGATAAAGAATATCCAGGGCCAGGAGTAATTTTCAGTGATAAAGCCTCCCAAAGTGGGACCAATCGTTGGACCGGTAAAAACACCTATTCCGAATAGGGCGCTGGCGATTCCCTGCTTTTCTTTAGGAAACACCTCAAAAACAACCGCCTGCGATACCGAAAGCAATGCCCCGCCGCCAAGCCCCTGCAAAAACCTGAATAAGACCAGCGTCCAGATATTTCCTGCTATGCCGCACATAAATGAGCAAACGGTAAATAAAATGATCGAGCCGATGTAATAATTACGCCGGCCCAGCTTAATGGTCAAAAAGCTGGTCATTGGGATGATGATAACATTGGCAATAGCGTAGGATGTGATCACCCAGGCCGTATCTTCCAGGGTTGAACCCAGATTTCCGCTCATGTGTGAGAGCGCGACGTTCACGATAGATATATCGATCAGCTCCATCATCGCGGCCAGTATCACCGTGATCACCAATAGTCGTTTTCTTAGATTAAACCCTTCCATATTATCGTATAAAAAAGACCGATCGGTCTTTAAATGACCAAAAAAAAATTAGTTGCTGTTCTGATCAATTTCAGCCCTTAACAGGTCGGTTACCACCTTCATTTGATGATTGTTGCCCATTATCCGGCTGATCATGATGGCACCCTCAATCATGGTAAACATGCGAATAGCAAATATCTCGGCATTAAAGCTTTTTTTAAACTCCCCACTGATCACTCCTTCATACACCAGCCTCGATATACGGCTTTCAGCGGCATTGATGGCCTCCTTCACTTTTTGTTTTATTAATGGATTAGTATCGTCAGCCTCCGTACCGAAATTCAGGATGGGGCAGCCGCCACGGTTGCTGTTAAAAAGGCGGTCCTTATAAAAATCCAGCAGGGCAAATAATTTCTCCTTCGCGGTCACTTTTCCTTCCATACCCTGGCCGATGGCTAAAGTTATGGTTTGCAGTAAATAGTTAAATGCCTCAATGCATATCTCTTCCTTACTATCAAAATTACCATAAACGCCGCCCTTGGCCAGCTTTGTAGCCTCCATAATATCGCTTATGGCCGTCCCGGCGATACCTTTTTTATTAAAAATAGGCGCAGCTTTTTCGATAATTAATTTACGTGTCTTCTCTGCTTTGGTCATAACGGGAGCAAATATAAACCGATCGGTCTTTTTATCCAAATCAAATCACTAATATAGTGATGTTTATGACATTTTTCAAACAATTTGGTGATAAGACAGGCAATCGCGTTTAAAAATATCTATATATAAAAACCAATTTTTCCCCTGCGTTCTCAGCAACTTTTCTGCTCTACGCGTTCTGTAAAAGATTGGCGGCTTTAAAAAACGCGACGCTTTTCCAGAAATGCTATACTATCCGCTGTGTTCGATTTTTAACACCCGAGAGGTTACCTGTTTATAGAAAAAACAATGAACAGAATAAACTCCGGAGTCCCCTCACTCAAATACTGCCGAAAAGTGAGCCTCAGCGGTTAAATCCGCTGCCATCGTCCTCTCAACCACACACGCTTAAGCTACCGGCTATTCTAAAAGTGATTTCCTGAAAAACAAGGTCTTCTTCGCTTGAGACTGATGAAAAAAACCATACTTTCCGATATCTGTTTGAATCGGGATTCCTCAAAATAACGTAACGCTTCAAAGTTTTACGACAGAGGCCACAGAGAAAGCGCCGAGGCTGCAGAGTCTTAATAGTTTGCCAGATTATTCTTTTTCGTGCGTTCCCAGCGCTTTGCGGTTAAAATTAAATTGATTTGCTAACGGTTACTAAATAAACGAACCATCAAAAATGCATTCTAAACTTAAATTTATCGACTTTTGAAGGTCATAACCCATAATAATATCGATGAATACCAAAGCCGGAAAGCGTATAGCTGTTATAGTAGTCTTCTTGCTAAGCGTTTTTATAGTTAAAGCGGACATAAAAAGGATTGGCGTTCCCTACGTACAGAATTATACCAAGGCGCAATACCAGTCCGGCAATCAAAACTGGTCGATAACCAAAGACGAACACGGCATTATGTACTTTGGTAATGCCGAAGGCTTGCTGGCATTTGACGGTAAATACTGGCAACTCTACCGCATGCCCAATAGCCTGATCGTCCGATCAGTAGCGGCAGATGGTAAAGGTAAAATTTTCGTTGGCGGCTTCGGTGAATTTGGTTATTGGGAAAACAATAAAAAGGGCTTTCTAAAATATAACTCCCTGATACCATTGGTGCGCAAAACCTATTTGCCCAACGAGGAAATATGGAAAATTTACGTGGACGGCGACCGGGTTATTTTCCAATCATTTGGCGCGATCTTTATCTATTCAAAGGGAAAGATCGATGTGATCCGGGCCCCCAAACCTTACCTTTTCCTGTTCAAAGTGAGCGACAGGTTTTTTGTAGAGGAGGTCGGCGCAGGGCTTTTCGAGTTGAAAAACAATAAGCTCAATTTTATAAACGGCAGTTTGGGTATTGGAAACAGCGGTGTGCTTTCCATACTGCCCTTTCAGCGTAATAAATACCTCATCGGTACCGGCAATAACGGCTTGTTCATATACGATGGCAAGCAGATCAGCCCATGGAGCAACGAGGCAAATGAATTCTTAAAAACCTACCAGCTCAACAATGGCGCCCTGATACCTGGCAAGTACTTTGCCTACGGAACTATACTAAATGGGATAGTGATCATTGATACGACGGGGAAAGTCGTTCAGCACATCAATAAATCCAGCGGACTGCAAAATAATACGGTACTAAGCCTTTTTACCGATCCGGAACAAAACCTGTGGGCGGGGCTTGACAACGGCATAGACCGGATTGAAGTGAATTCGCCGCTGTATTTTTATTTTGACAAGACGGGCCGCTTCGGGACAGTTTATTCAAGTATTATTTTCAATAACAAGATTTACCTCGGTACCAACCAGGGCCTGTTTTACAGCGACTGGTTGCCGGAAGGCGCGAATCAGCTGCTCCAAACCTTTGATTTTAAATTGATACCCGGTTCTCAGGGCCAGGTATGGGATCTTTCTTTGGAGGGCGGCCGGCTGTTATGTGGTCATAACGATGGAACCTACCAGGTAACCGGAACCAGCATTACCAAAGTATCCTCCGTGAACGGAGGATGGACGATTAAAAAACTCAGGGATGACTTGCTGATCCAGGGCACTTATACGGGCCTGGTGATCTATAAGAAAGATGGAGGCGGCAACTGGGTATTCGATCACAAGGTAGCCGGCTTTGGTGAACCATCCAGGTATGTTGAAGAAGATAGCAAAGGACAAATATGGGTGAGTCACGCCTATAAGGGCATTTACAAAATTACGCTCAGCGGCGATCTTCAAAAGGCGACGTCTGTGAAGTATTATGATAAGCGTTCAGGCCTGCCCGATAGCTATAATGTGAATGTATTTAAGCTCGATAATCAAATTGTATTTTCATCGGATTCGGGTTTTTGTGTTTATGATGATATCAGCGACAGGTTTTATAAATACCAGCAATTAAATAAAATGCTGGCCACATTTGCTTCTTCAAACAAAATTATAGCGGCAATCGGCAGAAAATACTGGTTTATCAATCACGGGCGTGTGGCGCTCGCCGATCTCTCGGTACCCGGTAAACTTACCATCGACTCAAACAGGTTTAACATCCTGAACGGACAGATGGTACAGCATTATGAGAATATCAACCTGATCAATAATTTGATCTACCTAATTAGCGTCGATGATGGTTTTGTGATATTGAATGATGAGGATAGCTCCAGTCGCAACGAAATAAAACTCCCGCGGGTTTTGTTCAGGAAGGTTGAAGATGTAACGGATAAGGTTTCGTTATTAAGCGAGAATAGCAGCGACATTAGTGATGTTGAGATACCATACAGCCAGAATAACATACGTTTAGCCTGGTCATTGCCTTACTATAAGCAGGCTAAGGTAAAATTTCAATACTATTTGGATGGCTACTCGAGGCAATGGTCCGACTGGACTACGCAAACGCAAAAGGAATTCACTAACCTTAGCCAGGGCACTTATAAATTCAGTGTACGGGCCGAAATAAACGATGAAAATGTTTCCCCGGTGAGTGTTTACACTTTTACCATACTTCCCCCATGGTATGCCACCAACATAGCAAAGTTCGTTTACCTGCTGCTGGTGGTCGTGTTTGTTTACGTTGTTCGTTATTATTATCAGCTAAAGCTACGAAAGCACCAGGAAGATATTCGCGAAAAACTGCACAGCGAAAAAGAGGAGTTTTTAAAAACAGAAGCATTAGCCAACGAACAGCAAATAGTAAAGATCAAGAATGAGCAATTACAAGCCGACCTGGCAAGCAAAAGCCGGGAGCTTGCCAACTCTGCCATGAATATCGTTTATAAAAATGAGCTCCTGCGGAAAATAAGCGAAGAGATCACGCATTTGAAAGATAGTTCGGGCAAAATATTGGCAGAAGATCAACTCCGCAGGATCCAGAACGTGATCAACGAGGGAATGAATGATGAGCGCGATTGGAACGTATTTGAAAGCAGCTTTAATGAAGCACACGAAAACTTTTTCAAAAAACTAAAATCGGACCACCCCGACCTCGTCCCTAACGACCTGAAACTTTGTGCATACCTGCGGATGAACATGAGTAGTAAAGAAATGGCCTCTTTACTAAATATTTCATTGCGGGGTGTGGAGATTCGCCGCTATCGGCTGCGTAAAAAGCTAAACCTGGAGCACGACAAGAACCTTGTTGAGTTTCTTATAGAACTGTAATCTGAATTCTGCTTTTTAAATTTGTATATGAAAACAGTGATCATGTATCCCCAAAATAAGGAGCAATTATTGGCTTTAAAAGCTTTTGCAAAGGCGTTAAAAATAGATTTTGAAACGCAGACAAGCCCCTACAGCCCTGAATTCGTTGCAAGAATTAAAGAGAGTTTAAAACAGGCTAAAGCCGGCAAATGCATTACAATTGGTCCCAATAAATCATTATGGGAAAATTTGATGTAATTCAGTTTCCTTATGTTTTATTTCGAAGCGCGAAATAATCCGCTCTTTCTTGTGTGAAAGCATAAATTTTCGCTACAACAACAGCATCGCTCACTTTCTCATAGCGCCACAAAACTACATCATTACCTCTCACCCATTATTTCCCATGTAGTAGTACCCCATTGCGTGGTGTAGTATGTATTTTGTACACTAACCGCCAATACATAGTTGATTATTAATAAATTATAAAAAAAATTAAAACAAGGTGAGAAAGCGTTTGTTGCATGATGTAATAATGTAGAGGGATATAATTTGTTAAGATTGTATTATCTACACAATTTCGGACTGCGGAAAACCAATTTTTTAAACTTAATTCTTACTTTTTTAATTAACCAATCTATGAAGAGAATTTTTACAATCTCGGGGTTAGTATTCTTGTCTTTCTTTCTCGTTAACGCGGCTATGGCACAGAACATTACTGTAAAAGGTAAAGTTACTGATGCAACCACAGGCGAAAGCCTGATTGGTGTTAGTGTTGGCGTGAAAGGAACTGCCACGGGTACACAAACCGATGTAAATGGCGCATATTCAATTACAGCGCCGTCTGCAGCAACATTAGAGTTTACCTATATAGGATATACCGCCCAGGACATTACAGTTGGTGGCAGAAATACTATTGATGTTAAACTACAGGCACAGAACAATGAATTACAACAGGTAGTTGTTGTGGGTTATGGCACCCAAAAGAAGGTTGATGTAACGGGGTCGGTGGCAACGGTTAAAGGCAGCGATCTGGCCAGCCAGCCCGAAGCAAACGCCGTGAGCGCTTTACAGGGAAAAGTGGCGGGTGTGCAAATTATTAACTCAGGTACTCCGGGTTCATCGCCCCAAATTACGTTAAGGGGCATCGGAACAATTTTTGGCAATGCATCCCCTTTGTTTGTTGTGGATGGAGTTTGGTATAATGATATCAGTTTTTTGAATTCGAATGATATCGAAACCATGAGCGTTTTAAAAGATGCAAGCAGCGAGGCGATTTACGGTTTGCAGGCAGCAAATGGCGTAATTATCGTCACAACCAAAAAAGGCAAAGGGGCACCAAAGATAAGATATGATGCCTATGCTGGTTTTTCGAACCCTACCAATGTGCCAGTAATGGCAAATGCTACCGAATATGCAACCATGGTGAATGAAGTGGATGGATCACTCGAAGGCAAACCATTAGCTTTTAAGGACCCATCTCAATTTGGCGACGGAACAAATTGGCTCGGCCTTATCCTGCACAGCGCATTTACGCAAAGCCACAACATCGGCATAAGCGGCAGCACCGACAAAACCTCCTACAATTTCTCTGCGGGATACCTCGAGCAGAATGGTAACGTCTCCTACAATACGTATGACAGGATCACGATGCACTTATACCAGGATGTCCAGCTGTCTAAATTTCTAAAAGTTGGTTATACCGCTTTATTAGAGGGCGATCATTCCAAAGATCTGCCGGGTGGTATCCTGTACAAAGCTTATACTGCAGCGCCGGTAGTCCCCGTTTATTATGCTGATGGCACGTACGGCGATCCGGCTGATTTCCCGGTGGGCAACGCGGTTAACAATCCACAGGCTGAGCTGAACTATTTTAACCAGACCACCCAAAATTATAATTTCAACGGCAATGCTTTTGCAGAATTGAAGTTCACCGACTATCTTTCATTCCGTACAAGTTTTGGTGGCACCTTTGCTCACCAGGAAATACAAGCGTACACCCCTGTATATGATGCCACCCAGGATCAGTTCAACGAAATCAGTCAATTAAACAGGGACGAAGCCGATACCCGGAACTGGATTTGGGAAAACACATTAACCTTTGATAAAACCTTTGACAAGGTTCATCACCTAACTGTTTTGTTAGGGCAATCATCACAGCGTTTGAAGGAATATACAGAAAACGCGTCAGCGCAAAATGTGCCTGACTATACGAGCGGCGATCTGTATTTTGGCCTCGGCAATAATCCAACACTTACTGACGGTGGGAGCCTTGAAACCCGTGAATCGTATTTCGGGAGGGTAAATTACGCGTTTAGCGATACATACCTGTTAAATGCAACGGTAAGGCGTGATGCTTCTTCTGTATATTCATCACAGTATAAATGGGGAACCTTCCCATCCGTTGGTGCAGGCTGGGTGATCAGCAATGAAGACTTCATGAAAGATCAGCATATTTTTGATAACCTTAAGTTAAGAGGAAGCTGGGGCGAAGCGGGTAACGGCAGTATCGTTCCAAATTTGTCAACCGCTCAAAACACGCAGTTTTATTCAAATCTTGGTGGCGGGGATAATATACAGATCGGGTCTGGCTTATTATCATTAGTGCCTCCGGTTATTTACTGGGAAAAGAGCGTTGGTACCGACGTCGGTTTAGAAACCGGCTTTTTACATGACCGTTTAACTTTCGAAGCAGATTATTATATTAAGAAAACCGAGAACGCGGTCTTCCCTGTACCTATATTAGGTTCGTTGGGCGCAAACGGCGGGACGCTCGACGCCAACCAGGCCACCTATCAAAACAAGGGATGGGAGTTTACAGCCGGATGGCGTGATCATATTGGCCATGATTTTTCTTATTCGCTTAACGGCAATTTCAGTATTAACAACAACGAAGTTCTTTCTGTGCTGTCGGGCGCAATACCACTTTACGGTGGCGGCAACGGCGCGGCAGGAGGTAACTTTACCACCCGCACCATCGTTGGGCAGCCTATTGGTGAATTTTACGGATACCAGGTAGTGGGTGTATTTCAAAGCCAGGCGCAGATCGACGCTCAAACTACGCAGCCCGGTGCAAACCCTGGCGACGTCATTTATGGCAATAACGGGCAAAAAACTGATTTAGGCAATCCTAACCCCAAGTACATTTACGGGTTTAACACCAATTTCAAATTCAAGCAGTTCGACTTGGAAGCTGACTTGTCGGGCGTGGGAAAAGTTAGCCTGTATAATGCAAATGAAGGCATAAGGTACGGCGAAGAAAACTGGACGGAGGATTTTTACAATGCCCGCTGGCACGGTGGCGGTACCTCCAATACCACACCCTCGGCTTTTTTAAGTGATCAGTATAACGGGGCGCCAAATTCCTTTTATGTGCAGGATGGGAGCTACTTAAGGATACGTAATTTGCAGTTGGGTTATGATCTGCCGCAATCAATGCTCCAAAAAATAAAAGTCAGCAATTTCCGTATCTATATTTCAGCACAAAACCTGGCAACCTTTACCAAATACAAAGGCTTTAACCCGGAAGTATTGTCGACCGGAACAAACGGAATAAACCAGGGGATAGACACTGGTACGGTTCCCATATATGCCATTTTTAATTTAGGTGTAAACGTTACATTTTAACTATAAAATATTAAAGCTATGTTAATCAGAAAAAATTACTTTGTCAAAGTATCAGGTATAGCGCTATTTGCTATAGCTGTAATTTCGGCGGGGGGGTGTAAAAAAAGTTTCCTCAACCCGCCTGTTCAGGGCGCCCTGCCCGCGAGTCAACTGTATAAAAATGCAACAGGTGCTGCCGAGGGTATAAACGCTATATATGCCGAATTGGGCGCCTATGCCAACACGGCTTTCCCGGCGCTGGCTATTGAAAGCATGGGCGGCGACGAAGTTCAAAAGGGCAGCACCCCTGGTGATTCGCCAAATATGGGACTCTACCATACTTTTCAGCAAACGGGCGCTGAGTCTGGTTTTGATGATAGTTTTTGGGCCGGTCAATATGCGTCCATCAGTTTATGTAACCAGGCCATTGACAGCATTCCCCTGATCAATATGGATGCGTCATTAAGGGCCCGATATGTAGCTGAAGCCCAATTCGTGCGGGCTTATAATTATTTCAGGCTTGCCAGGGCATATGGCAACGTACCGTTAAGGCTGCATTATCCAAAAACCGCTGCCGATTTTAATATACCGCAAACGCCAAGAGCACAAGTTTATGCCCAGGTTGAAGCGGATTTGACTGCCGCTGCAGCTGTTTTGCCCGCAACCTATAGCGGGCTCGACGTTGGCCGCGCCACCAAAGGAGCAGCCCTTGCACTACATGCAAAGGTCGCTATGTACGAGACTCCCACCAACGCGGCTAAATGGTCTGATGTGTTAACTTATACCAATGCTGTAATAAGTTCCGGCGTTTATTCATTATTCCCAAATTTCGAAAAGTCATTCAGGGAAGAGAATGAAAATAATTCAGAAGAGATATTCGAAATTCAAAATGCCAACGATCCCAGTACCCCTGCGGCATCAACAAGCCAATATTCGCAGGTTCAGGGCATCGCCCCAACTTATGGCTGGGGATTTAACGTGCCTACAAGTGTATTGGTTAACGCTTTTGAAGCCGGTGACCCAAGGCTTAACGGCACCATTCTTTTTGCCGGCGGTGTTTCAGCCGAGGGCGATCCGATACCTCCATTGGGAGGCGGAGTTGTCGACTCCAGTTATAATTACAAATCCTACGTTCCGTTCAGCGACCCTATTTTGAATGGCAACCCGGGAGCAGGCCAGGATGTACGGGTTATCCGCTACTCGGATGTGTTATTGATGAATGCTGAAGCTAATAATAACCTCGGTAATACCACGGCCGCACTTGCATCGTTAGAAATGGTAAGGGCGCGTGCAAGAGCGGGAAATAGTGCCATTTTACCTCCGGTAACCACAACAGACAAGACCCAATTGCAATTGGCAATATGGCACGAGCGCCAGGTGGAATTGGCCATGGAAAGCGACCGCTTTTTTGACGTCATCCGCCAGGGACGCGGACCAGCCTTGTTTGGTAACAGGGGCTTTAAGGCCGGAAAAAATGAACTGGAGCCAATACCCGCTTCCGAGATCGTATTAAGCGGCGGCTTAATCAAACAAAATCCTGGTTATCCTAATTAATAATTAATTAATAGTTATCTCATGAAAAAATTAAAAAATAAATATTCAATAGCTTTCGTATTGTTAAGCATTGGATTATCGTCGTGCGTAAAGACGTTTAACCCCAAAAGTTATGCGCCGCCTTTAAATATCAACGGGTACGTCAGCGCAAGCCAGGTGGCATCCGGTAACCTGGTAGCACACTGGACATTTAACAATACGCTGGCCGATTCTATCTCCGGCGTGAAAGGCGTCGCTACCGGTACCAGCTTTACGACCGGCCTGCCGGGCTATGGCGAAGGTTTACAGGGAGCTTTAAATGCATACGTGATATCAGATATCCCCGCGAATATAAAAAACCTGCACAGCTTTACCATGTCGGCCTGGTATAACATGCCCGAAAACACCAACGGCATTGTAAACCTGGTTGACATTGCCAACAGTCAATACTTTTGGGGAAACCTGGATATGTTTATTGAAAACCCGCCAAATGCTACAACGGGCAATCTAAAAATACATATGTTTAACAACGGAGCCAGTTCCAACGGCACAGACCTATGGTGCGGCGATTATACCATTAATAATGCCTACAACACGTGGAACCAGGTAACCGTATCTTACAATGACACTACCTCGACTGCGAATATTTATTATAATGGAGCACTCGTAGGCACACAAACCCAATCGGGTTTTGCCCCTCTTAACTGGACAGGCGCCACACAAATGGTTTTTGGCACGGTTCAGTTCCAAACTAATCCATCGCTTACATCGGCTACCGGCTCACAGCCCTGGGCAAGTTACCTGGTAGGCGTCATGGATGAGGTAAGAGTATATAACAGGGTATTGACAAGTATAGAAATTAGTTCTCTTTCGGCGTTACAGCATAAAGGGAAGTAGTTTGTTTGATTTGGTTAAGTGGTTACTGCCGGTACGCCGGTTGGCGTGCCGGCGGAAAACCTCTTTTTCTGAATCATTTTGTTTTAGTTTTTGTACCAGGTATTGCGGGGAATGAGAAGTTTAAAAATCTGTTTGAGGTTTGCTGCTGTTTGCGCACTTTATGCCTGTTCAAAAAGTAATACGCCTGCACCCCAGCCTGTGGTGACGGGGCCAGCTTCTTTCAGTTTTAATAGTTTAAAAGTGAACGGTGTGTATAACGGTTTTATTTACAAAGGGGTAAATACCACGCCCGCTATAAGGATCTCTTTTTCGGCCCCCATAAATACTACTTCGGTTAGCAATAGTGTAGCGTTTAAAACCGCCGCAGGCGTAGCCGTAGCTTACAGCGCCGCGTATCAAAACAGCGACAGCAGCGTGGTTATTACACCAGGTACACTTCAGCCAATCACGCCCTATACGCTGACCGTGTCAACCGGATTGAAATCGTCTGCCGGAGGAAATCTGCTATCTGCAGTAACCGTACAGCTAACTACTGCTATCGATACCAGCAATAAGTTTCCGGTTATCAGCGACGATGCACTGCTCAACCTGGTTGAACAACAAACCTTTAATTATTTTTACACCTTCGGCCACCCGGTAAGCGGCCTGGCCCGGGAGCGCAATACCTCCGGCGACGTAGTTACTACCGGCGGTTCGGGTTTTGGAATAATGGCCATTGTTACCGGTGTGAGCCGGCAGTTTATTACACGGGCGCAGGGTTTGACCCGGATGCAGTTGATCGTGGGCTTTTTAAAAAATAACGCACAAACATTTCACGGCGCATTTCCTCACTGGCTTAACGGTGCAACCGGCGCGGTGGTTCCGTTCAGTACCGAAGATGACGGCGCCGACCTTGTGGAAACTTCGTTTTTAATGGAAGGTTTACTTACCGCGCGGCAGTATTTTAATCAATCAACCGCTGCTGAAACGCAGTTGAGAGCTGACATAAATACGCTTTGGAACAATGTGCAATGGACATGGTTCCAAAACAGTCAAAATACCTTGTTCTGGCACTGGAGTCCAGATTATGCCTGGTCGACGAACATGCAGATAAACGGCTGGTGTGAAGCATTGATGCCCTATGTTTTGGCCGCATCGTCCAACACCTACCCTATCACAAAAGCCGTTTATACCAACGGCTGGGCAGGCAACGGCAGTATGAAAAATGGTCAGTCGTATTACGGTGTGACGCTGCCTTTAGGCCCTGCCGATGGTGGTCCCTTGTTTTTTGCTCACTATTCTTTTTTAGGGATAAATCCAAATAACTTGTCTGATGCATATGCCAATTACCTAACGCAAAATACCGCCCACGCTACCATCAATTATGATTACTGTGTAGCCAATCCAAACGGTTATTATGGTTATGGCCCCAATTGCTGGGGGCTTACCGCAAGCGATACAGAAAACGGCGGGTATAACGCGAGTTCGCCAACCAGCGATGTCGGCGTAATCGCACCAACGGCCGCTATTGCCTCGCTGCCTTATACCCCTGTGCAATCAATGAATGCCTTGCGCTTTTTCTATTATAAATTGGGTGACAAAATGTGGGGGCAATATGGATTTTATGATTCGTTCAGCCTGGATGCGCCCTGGTTTGCTACTTCGGACCTTGCCATTGACGAAGGGCCGATCATTGATATGATAGAAAATTACCGGAGCGGCTTGTTGTGGAGCTTATTTATGAGCTGCCCCGAAGTACAAACCGGGATGAAAAACCTGGGTTTTCAAAGCCCCAATTTATAAATAACCAGATGTGCCTAATCGCCACCCCTACTTGAAGGCGGCCTGGCGAAGCGAAATTAAAATCCCCTATCTGAAAACAAGTAAAGGGACTAGCGTTACCGTGGAATAAAAACGAACTAATTACACCAGATGAAAAAACTAATACTTCCATTTTTAATGATCATATCCGCCTGCTGTGCGGCCCAAACAGTCGAAAAAACTGAACAGTTTGATGCTATAAAACCTGTCGGAATTATAAAGAACCTGACCGACAGCGCACTGTTTGACGTTGTACAACGCCAAACATTTCGTTATTTCTGGGATTTCGGACACCCGGTTAGCGGCCTGGCCCGCGAGCGCAGTAATGCAGCTTACGACTACGGCAACGAGGTAGTTACCATTGGTGGCTCTGGTTTTGGAATTATGGCCCTGATCGTGGCTGATCACCGCAAGTGGATCAGTCATGACCAGGCGGTTGACAGGATGCTGAAAATTGTACAGTTTTTGTACAAAGCAGATTCCTATCATGGTGTGTTTCCGCATTGGTTGAACGGTGAAACGGGAAAAACGATCCCTTTTAGCCGGAAGGACGATGGTGGTGATCTTGTTGAAACTTCTTACCTTTTCCAGGGGTTGTTATGTGCAAGGCAGTACTTTAGCGCGGATGATCAAAAAGAACGGAACATCCGTTCAAGGATCAACACGATGTGGAACGACATTGAATGGAACTGGTACACCCGCGACGGCCGCGACAATTTATACTGGCACTGGTCGCCTAACAATGGATGGGCGATGAACTTCGCGATACGTGGCTATAATGAATGCTTGATAGCTTATGTATTGGCGGCTTGCGGCGAAAGGTATCCTGTTTCGGCGGATGTTTATCACCGCGGATGGGCGCAAAGCGATTTCTTTAAAAACGGGAGGACTTTTTACGGGCATATATTGCCCCTGGGCTTTGATTATGGCGGCCCGCTGTTCTTTTCGCAGTACTCTTTCCTGGGCCTCGACCCAAAAGGTTTGAAAGACAGGTATGCCGATTACTGGGAACAAAACACCGATCATACCCTGATAAACCATGATTACTGCGTCGATAACCCTAAAAAGTATAAAGGCTATGGCCCCGACTGCTGGGGCCTTACCGCAAGCGATAATTTTGAGGGATATAATGCACATTCACCAACCAATGACCTTGGTGTGATCACGCCGACAGCCGCGCTTTCGGCGTTCCCTTATACCCCTGAATATTCCATGCAGGCATTGCGCCATTTTTACTATGACCTAGGTGATAAGATATGGGGTGATTATGGGTTTGTGGATGCTTTCAGCGAATCGCATAACTGGTATGCCAAATCCTATTTAGCCATTGACCAGGGGCCGATAGTAGTAATGATTGAAAATTACCGCAGCGGTTTATTGTGGAACCTGTTTATGAGTTGTCCCGAAGTGCAGGGCGGCTTAAAAAAACTTGGGTTTGAAAGCCCGAAAGTAACGAGTATAACGAATAACTAATTTTCTATACATAGCGGTATTGGGGTTTACTAAGCTTATCGTATTTTTTATACTGGTGCTTATACAAAGCGGGTTGTAAACCAATCGCAAAACACAACGCCGCGCGTGTTTACCGCGATAATGCCTTTGTTCACCGACATCTTTGACCAAACCGCCAGTTTTCTTTTTATACAAGCCCCTGGCAATCTTATCTTTGAATAAACTAAAATTAAAAACGCCATGATTGATAGCTACATCGACACCACTGCCATATTTGGTGAAGTAAAAAAGTATATTCTCTCAAAAGATTTCAAATTTGGCAAGCTGACCAACGTGTTTGGAGCAACGACAGTTGATTTCAGCGATGCCGACATACACGGCGAAGTAATATTGGATAGCACCCAGCTTTTTGGCGAAATCAAGATTAAAGTGCCCGTGAACTGGCAGGTTATCGCTGACGTGACCAACATTTTTGCGGAGGTGAAAGACAAACGAGGAGCACGCGTTGTAAATTACGACAATAATAAAGTACTGATACTACGCGGGGTGGGTATTTTTGCCGCTATTAAGATCGTTGACTGCGTTAGCTAAATATAAAGGGGAAGTCCGGGTGTCCTCACCTCAAAACTGGAACACGCTCTAAACGCCGACCCACCGTGGTTTTAAGACATACCTTAGAAACGCGTGATCCATTAAAATTATCGTCAGTTGAAGATCAAAACCGTTGGGGAACTGTTCTTAATATACGCCGGAATACAAAGGAGCCTGCAAATTCAACAATTGCAGGCTCCTTTATTTATTAGTTGATTTATTGGGCAATACCCCCAACATTTTACGGCTTAACAGTATTTGCAATTAACGTAACTGCTGTTTGTGCCAATAACCTACCGGTAACAGTTGCCCCGGTATTTAGGGAAATTAGTGTTTTACTCAGGATCACTCCGCTGAAATCGGCAGTTGTTCCAAGAGTAGCTTTTCCAGACACTACCCAGAAAATATTTTTGGCTTGTGCACCGCCTTCCAAATGAATAATAGCGCCGTTATTAACGGTAAGATTTTGTGCGATCTGGAAAATCCAAACCTGGTCCGCTGTGCCGCTTAGCGCGACTCCTGCATTTGTTATCAGGACCCCGGTACTCCATTTATAAAGGCCGGGCTTTAAAGTTCTGTCACTGATGTTACCCGCATAGATATTAACAATGGGCGCGGGAGATGTGAGACCATTTGCCTTGGTGAACGCTGTTTTCATGTCACCTACGGCTGTGGTCATATTGGATGGAGTAGGATCTGCATAATTGGAAGCGAAGACGCTCCCGGTCACTTTAGACGAATGAGACGATTCACCATTGGTATTCATTATTAATCCGAACCCGGTGATCGCTGTGGCGGCTATCGGGCTCACTCCGATATTTCCTGTGATTGCAGTAACTCCGGTCGTTGTAATTCCGGTTTCCGTTAAAATTGTAAAATCGCCTGCGGTTCCAAGGTTTATTGGGGCAAGGCTTAGCGTAATGGTTTTTGCTGCAACATTTGATGTTATTGCCGGAACGGGTGAAGTACCGGGCGAATTATCCTTTTGACATCCCATCATAAATATGGCCAGAAATAA
>Ga0206864_1146_pt1 | contig 23905 bp, 21 predicted proteins | sample Alteio_BWOrgCont_42_FD_152632 | JGI IMG/M metagenome (GOLD analysis project Ga0206864, IMG submission 152632) | Enriched cells from forest soil in Barre Woods Harvard Forest LTER site, Petersham, Massachusetts, United States -... | ecosystem: Environmental > Terrestrial > Soil > Temperate forest >...
CACAGCAACTGTACTGCTTTCAAGGGCAGCGCAGGAGGAACTTTTTACAGAAGTTCCAAAGTTCGAACGGTTTTTCCGTATCCTTACGGAAAATTCATTGGTAGCCAATCAGCAGCGCGTCATCGACAATTTGAGCCTTACCGCCGAAGAACGGTATCACCTGTTCTGCAAACGCTACCCTACCCTTATTGATCATTTGCCGCTTAAACAAATTGCTTCCTACATTGGCGTTACGCCCGAATTTTTTAGCAGAATGAGAAATAAGCGCCCTTGACTTGAGTTAGAGCCAGGAATCAAAAGCCAAGAGCCAAGTCAATAACCAAGACTTTAGACTTCACCACTCACGATTCACCACTCACCACTGACTAAGGATGCATTTCTTAATCTACGTCAATAAATTACGGGCTGGCCCTGCCGTAAATTTGTATAACCAAGAAAGGAAAAAAAACAATGGCACAAACAGTATTACATAGAGCCGAAACCCGGGGGCATGCAAGCCACGGATGGCTCAACAGTTATCATACATTCAGTTTCGCAAACTACTATAATCCCGAAAGGATGAACTTTGGCGCGCTGCGGGTTTTGAATGACGACACCGTAGATGCAGGGATGGGCTTTGGCACACATCCGCATGATAACATGGAGATCATTTCCATTCCGCTCGAGGGCGACCTGGAACACAAGGACAGCATGAACAATGTCGCTGTAATAAAGAACGGCGACATACAGGCGATGAGCGCCGGAACAGGCATCTATCACAGCGAATACAATAAGGACCGGCAGCACCGGGTAAAGTTTTTGCAGATATGGGTATATCCCGATAAACGCAATGTTGAACCAAGGTATGACCAGATCACCCTTAAGGCCGAAGACCGGCACAATAAGCTGCAGCAAATACTTTCGCCAAATCCCGACGACCAGGGCGTATGGATCCACCAAAACGCATGGTTCCACCTGGGGCGGTTCGATAAAGGTGTAAGCGCCAATTATAAAATAAAGGGGAAAGGTAACGGTGTGTACGTCTTCGTGTTGAGTGGCGATGTAAAAATAAACGACCAGGTATTGTACACACGTGATGGCTTCGGCATTTGGGACACTGATGCATTTACGATTACTGCCGAAAGCGATGCGGAGTTTTTATTAATGGAAGTATCCATGAGTTTTTAAAAATAAAAATACCGAACTAAAGGCTGGCGATGCAACACCGCCCCGGCCTTTAGCTTTTGATATCAACAATGAGTCAAAATATGAACAAAACCCAAATCCTGGTTATTTGCAGGCACCAGGAAATACTGCAAACCATTATACGACTGGTGAATAGTAACCCTGATTGGGAGTGTACAGGAGCTAATACCGACCAGCAGGCTATCGATGCCTTCAGCGAGATTGCATTTGACCTCGTGCTGTTGGGAAGCGGCATTGAGCCATCCAGTGAAGGAAACCTCATTACTTTCTTTCGGAATTGCCGCCCCCAGGTCAGCATTGTACAACATTACGGCGGAGGCAGCGGCCTGCTCTCTGCAGAGATATATCAAGGACTGGGTCAAAAGGCATCGTAAGACCTAAAGTTAACTCATCTTCACAGCCCTGAAGGGGATGATATATCAACACAGGGCGAAGTCCTGTGTTACCACGAGAGTAGCCAAAATGACATGAAAATAGTCTTTTGTAACAACGGTACGTAATTTGCCATCTAAGTTGTAAATTCACCAAATAAATCTCAAAACAATTGAAAGCATCGTCAGCAAATACCCGCGTGGACGATAAGGTTACAACCTTTTAAAACCATTTAAAAAAATGAAAAATTTATTAATAGTACTTGGCGTGATTGTATTTATCTGCCTGATCGGCGGATGCAGCTACAATAGCATGGTATCAAAAGACGAAAACGTAAAGGCAAAATGGGGGGTGGTCCAGGCCGACTACCAGCGCCGCGCTGATTTGATCCCCAACCTGGTTGCAACCGTAAAAGGCGTGGCTAACTTTGAAAAAAGCACATTGGTAGAAGTAACCGATGCGCGTGCCCGTGCAACTTCGATCCAGGTTGACCCAAATAAACTTGACCCCGCTACCATTCAAAAATACCAGGCGGCGCAGGGACAGTTAAGTACAGCTTTAGGCCGTTTGCTGGTAGCTTCGGAAAATTATCCCGACCTGAAGGCCAATCAAAACTTCAGCGACCTACAGGCTTCGCTTGAGGGGACAGAAAACAGGATAAAGGTTTCGAGGCGCGACTTTATTGACGCTGTTCAGGATTACAATACGGCAATCCGCTCATTTCCGGCTGTTATTACAGCCAAGCTTTTCGGCTTTAGCGAAAAGGGAAGCTTCACTGCAGATGCCAATGCGCAAAATGCGCCAAAAGTGTCTTTTTAACTTGGGATTTCACCGATTATTTTGGGGGATTACACCGATTTGAGGATCGATTACACCGATTTAAGTTGGTAATCCAAAATAAATGGCGTTTGCGACAGCGAGTGATCTGATTGGTTGACTTTTAGTTTTTAAGAACTATCAGAAACACAATAATTGTATTTTTGAACCTTCAGGCTTAGCCTGATGACCAAACGAAATCGGTGTAATCAAAATATAATCGGTGTAATCCCAAAAAATAAAAACAATCAGTGTAATCCCAAACAAAAGATGGCCATATTTAATGAAGAAGAACAGCTGCGCATCCGCAATGCGATAGCCGATGCGGAGCGGCACACCTCCGGGCAACTTCGTGTATGCATTGAGAAAACATGCAGTGAAAATGTGCTCGACCGGGCAGCAAAATATTTTCACCGGCTGGATATGCATAAGACGAAGCTCCGAAACGGTGTGTTGATTTATGTGGCTGTGGTCGACAGAAAATTTGCCATCATCGGCGACGCCGGAATAAACAAAGCGGTACCCGACAACTTTTGGGATGATACAAAGGACGATATGCTTGAGCACTTTAAGGTCGGCAACCTGGTGGAGGGTATTGTAACCGGAATCGAGATATCAGGCGAGCACCTGCAAAAGTACTTCCCGCACAAAAAAGGAGACACCAACGAACTATCTGATGACATTGCCTTTATGGATGGCGATTAAACCTACGAAAAATGGCAAAAAAACTTTTTCTCCTATTTTCGTTGCTCGCGGTGGTCTTTACGGCTTTCTCGCAGCAACTCCCCCCAAAATCCAATACGCTGGTAACAGACTTGACAAATACGCTTTCGGCGGGCGATGAGCAGAGCCTCGAAAGCAAACTTGTCGCTTTCGATGATTCCACCTCCACGCAAATCGCAGTAGTTATTATGCATTCTGTGGGCGAATACGACATCAACGACTATGCACAAAAACTGGGCAGAAGCTGGGGCATAGGGCAAGCCGGCAAAAATAATGGCATACTCTTACTCGTTGCGCTTGACGATCACAAGGTAAGCATACAAACCGGCTATGGCGCCGAAGGGGCGGTCACCGACCAGTCAACGAACGAGATCATCCATAACGATATTCTTCCCCGCTTCAAACAAAATGACTACTTCGACGGCCTGAATGCAGCTACCGACGACTTGATGAAGCTGATGAAGGGCGAGTACAAATCGGCTAAAAAACCAGCCGAATCCGACGACGATAATAACTACGGCGGGTATGGCTTCCTGATTTTTATTGTGATTATCATTCTCATCGCAATATTCAGAGGCCGCGGCGGGGGTGGACAAATTTACGGCGGCCGTGGGGGAGCAAGCCCCTTCTGGTGGTTCCTTGGGGGAACTCTACTTGGCCGCGGTATGGGCGGCGGTGGTGGTTTTGGCGGTGGTGGTGGCGGCTTTGGTGGAGGAGGCGGTGGTGGTTTCGGCGGGTTCGGCGGCGGCGACTTTGGCGGCGGCGGCTCAAGCGGCAGCTGGTAACGCACTGCTTATAGCGAATAGCCCACCTTAACCACCAAACAGGTTTTCGTTATGGGCGGGTTTTTCCTACATTAGGCGTGGTTTACCATAATCACGAACTATGAACCACGAACTGCAAAAACTTGTCTGGAAAAAACTTTCGTCAACCTATATTCATAAGGGCCCCTGGGCCACTTTACGGTCCGACCGCTGCGAAATGCCAAACGGACACATCGTTGAGGATTACTACGTGCTGGAGTATAGCAACTGGGTAAACGCTGTAGCCATAACGGAAGACAATGAAATATTGATGGTTAACCAGTACCGACATGCAGCGGGGATTGTTTCGTTAGAGATCCCGGGCGGTGTGATCGATCCGGGCGAAACACCCGAGCAAGCCTTAAAACGAGAACTGCTCGAGGAAACCGGTTATCTTTTTGACGACTTTGAATTGCTGTGCATGATGTATGCGAATCCTTCAACAGCCGACAATCAAACGAGATGTTACCTGGCCCGCGGGGGCAAAAAAGTGCAGGAGCAAAAGCTGGACGAACAGGAACAGATCATCGTTGAAACCTACGCTATCCCCGCTGTAAGGCAATTGCTTTTAGACAATAAGATTGCCCAAGCGCTGCATTGTGCCGGCCTTTTTTATGCCTTAAACAAGCTGGGCGCTTTATAATACTTCCTTATTTTTTGGCTGCCGTAGTTTTCCTGGCCGCAGCTGATGGAGTTGTTGTGCTTGTTGTAATCACTATTTTCCGGATCACATTATTGTATTGGTCGCCAACGTATATGTTGCCGCTCGCGTCGACGGCTATACCCTGTGGATAGTTGAAGGTTGCCGAGGTTCCGGGACCGTTAACCAGCCCTGTTACGTTATAAGTTCCCGCCAAATTATACAAGACCTTGCCGGCAGTAAATTCAAAGACACGGCCAAGCTCATCGGTGAAGTAAACGTTCCCCTGCGAATCTGCAGTTATTGCTGATGGAAAGCCCAGCAATGACGACTGCGCCGGATTACCCACCAGCGTGGTAACTACGCCGGCTGAAGAGACAACGCGCAGTGCGGAGTTGCCCTGGTCAGTAACATAAACATCATCCTTACTATCTACAGCTACCCCGGTGGGTTGGTTAAAAAATGCCGCCTCATCGGTGGCGTCAATAAATCCCTTCACTGCGTTGCCTGCTATTGTTTTCGTTCTGCCGTTTGTTAATATTTCACGGATGACGTTATTACCCCTGTCGGCCACGAAAACGTTTCCAGTTGCATCAACAGCCACACCCTGCGGATTGTTAAATATGGCAAGGGAGTCCGTCGTGCTTTGAAGACTCGCTGATGTCGCAGCGCCGTTCTGATATCCAGCCTGCCCTGTTCCAGCATAGGTGCTTACCACGCCCGCAGGAGTGATTTTCCGGATAACGTTATTGCCAAAATCTGCTACATATAAATTCCCCTTTGAATCGAATGCCCCTCCCGAAGGAGCGTAAAACTCAGCCGACAAGGCCGGCCCATCGAGGTAACCCAGGGTTTGATTGCCTGCTATTGTGCTTACATTGCCCCCGGAAATCTCCCTGATCAGGTCATTGAATGCATCAGCAACATACAGGTTGCCCTTGCTGTCCACAGCCACACCTTGCGGGTTATTAAACATCGCACTCGAGGCCGATCCGTCCATATAACCTGCTGTTCCGTTTCCTGCAAAAGTTGAAACCATTGTGCTGACCCCGGTAACACTCGCGCTGGTTGTAAAAGTTAAGACCCCACCGTAGCCAATACCCACGCTGTTGATGGCATACGCCCGTAAATAATATTTAGTATTGGGGGTCAGGCCGGTTAAATTGCTTGTAAACGAAATGATAGCTATCCCTGTCGTATTAACCGGATCTGAAGTTTTGGTATCAGAGGTTGTCGGCATTTGATCCGTCGAACTGTAGCAAACTCCATTTTGTGTAATCGTCGCGTCCCCGTTAAACGTTACAACGCCGCCGCTTTGAGCTGTAGTGGTAGTTAAGTTAAGGATGGCGGCCACTGTCGATACATTCGGAATGGTAGCAACAGTTCCGGAAGGTGATGTTTTTTTGCAGCCTGATATGATTACTGATGACAGAAAGAAAAAAAGAATGGAATTATTCCTCAGGAAGGAGGTTATTTTCATGGAATTAAACGAGATGAAAGGGTAAAAATTTTTAACCATACCACAAAGCACGTGCATTACTAACTGCAATAATAGCCTTTATATTGCCTGCCTGAAACATATTTAACAAATATTAACACCTTGATTTGCCAAAAATGTTGTGATTTATCGTACGTGCAAAAGTATGATAATGAAACCGAATTTGGCTTAAAACCATGTTTAAAATTTATTGCCATTTCCGGAGCTATGAAAACGAACACAAATTAGTCTTGAGCCGAAAGTCGCAAGTCAGAAAAAGACAATCTGACTCCAGGGTAAGGACTCAAGACCTGACACTATCTACTCAGGTACATCGACTTTTCTTTATACAGGGCTCTAAAGTAAGGATCCTGCAAGTTCGGAATAAACCGTATGGCTTCTCCTGTCGATTTCATTTCGGGGCCAAGCTCTTTATTAACGTCATGAAATTTATTGAAGGAGAAAACCGGTTCTTTAATCGCATAACCCCACAATTTGCGCTCGATAGTAAAGTCGCTAAGTTTATTAACGCCCAGCATTACTTTCGCAGCGATATTAATATAGGGCACATCGTAGGCCTTCGCGATAAACGGTACAGTCCTCGATGCACGCGGATTTGCTTCGATCACGTACACCTTGTCATTTTTGATAGCAAACTGGATATTTAACAGCCCGAGCACATTTAGAGCCTTAGCGATCTTGAATGTATATTCTTCTATCTGGGCTATGGCATTGTCCGAAAGGTCAAACGGTGGCAAAACGGCAAATGAATCTCCTGAATGTATCCCCGCCGGTTCGATATGTTCCATCAGTCCGATAATGTGCACGTCTTCACCGTCACTGATTGAATCCGATTCCGCTTCGGATGCGCGATCAAGGAAATGGTCTATCAATACCCGGTTTCCCGGAAGGTTTTTCAATAAGCTCACAACGGCCTTTTCCAGGTCCTCGTCGTTGATCACAATGCTCATTCCCTGTCCGCCCAAAACATAGCTTGGCCGTACCAGTACCGGGTAACCTACCTGGTGGGCCACTTCCAGCGCTTCTTCGGCGCTTTCCGCAACGCCATATCTAGGATAAGGGATGCCCAATTCTTTTAGCAGGTCCGAAAAACGGCCGCGGTCCTCGGCAACATCCATATCGTTAAAACTGGTGCCTATTATGCGGATATTATGCTCGTGCATTTTTTCAGCCATCTTTAAGGCTGTCTGCCCCCCCAACTGAACAATAACACCGAATGGCTTTTCAAGCTCGATGATCTCCCGCACATGTTCCCAGTAAACCGGTTCAAAATACAATTTATCCGCCATGTTGAAATCTGTGGACACCGTTTCAGGATTACAATTGATCATGATGGCTTCAAACCCCGCTTCCTTTGCCGCCAGTAAACCATGCACACAGCTATAATCAAACTCGATCCCCTGCCCTATCCGGTTTGGGCCGGAGCCTAATACGATAACCTTTTTACGGTCCGAAACGATCGATTCATTCTCACCTTCGTAGGTCGAATAAAAATATGGCGTTTTCGCCTGGAACTCGGCAGCGCAGGTATCCACCATTTTGTAAACGCGCCTGATGCCCAGCCCGGTCCGACGCTGGTAAACATCTTCTTCGGTTACATTGCCTAATATATAAGCGATCTGGGTATCTGAAAAGCCTTTTTGTTTCAGGTTGAAGAAGAACTCTTCGGGGATGTTATTTAAGGTATACCGCCGAAGCTCGTTCTCGAGGTTCACCACTTCCGCTATCTGGTTTAAAAACCAGCGATCTATCTTGGTCGCTTTCCTAACCGATTCGATGGGGACACCCAGGCTCAGCGCATCATAAATATGGAACAGCCGGTCCCAGCTCGGATGTTCCAGGCTGTGCATTATCTGTTCCAGGTTGCGGTTCTGGCGTCCATCCGCGCCGAGGCCGGCCCGACCGATTTCCAGGCTCTGGCAGGCCTTCTGCAACGCCTCGATAAAGCTGCGGCCTATACCCATCACCTCTCCCACCGATTTCATCTGCAGGCCAAGTTCACGGTTGGCGCCTTTAAATTTGTCGAAATTCCAGCGTGGTATTTTTACGATCACATAATCCAGCGTGGGCTCAAAGTAAGCCGAGGTGGTTTTGGTGATCTGGTTTTCTATTTCGTCGAGGTTATAACCGATGGCCAGCTTTGCAGCAATTTTCGCGATCGGGTAACCAGTTGCTTTTGACGCCAATGCCGATGAACGCGAAACACGGGGGTTGATCTCAATCGCAATGATTGCCTCGTCGGCAGGGTTTACGGAGAACTGTACGTTGCAGCCACCCGCAAAATTACCGATGGCCCGCATCATTTTGATGGCCTGGTTGCGCATATCCTGGTAGCAGCGGTCGCTTAGGGTCATGGCCGGTGCAACCGTTATCGAGTCGCCGGTATGTATGCCCATCGGGTCGAAGTTTTCGATCGAGCAGATGATGATCACATTGTCGTTTCCATCGCGCAGCAACTCCAGCTCAAACTCCTTCCAGCCTAAAACGGCTTGTTCCACCAACACCTCGTGTGTTGGCGAAGCTTGCAGACCGCGGCTCAACGCGGCGTCAAACTCTTCTTTGCGATGGACAAATCCACCGCCCGAGCCACCCAGCGTATAGCTTGGACGTATCACCAATGGAAATCCTATTAGCTGTGCGGCTTCCTTTCCTTCCAAAAATGAGTTGGCAATTTTTGAATTAGCTACTCCTATCCCTATATCTACCATCAACTGGCGGAACGCCTCCCGATTTTCTGTTTTTTCGATCGCCGCCACGTCCACGCCAACCACCCTCACATTATATTTCTCCCATATACCACGTTCTTCCGCTTCCTTGCACAGGTTCAGTGCTGTTTGCCCGCCCATGGTTGGCAGCACGGCGTCAATTTGCTGCTCCTTTAAAATACTTTCAATACTCTCGCAGGTTAAGGGCAGCAGGTAAATATGATCGCCAATTACCTTGTCGGTCATGATGGTTGCCGGGTTGCTATTGATGATGGACACAGAGATTCCCTCTTCCTTTAGGGAAAGAGCCGCTTGTGAGCCGGCGTAGTCGAATTCGCAGGCCTGGCCGATGATGATAGGACCTGAACCAATAATTAATACGGATTTGATGGATGAGTCTTTGGGCATGTGCTTTTTAAAAAGTACCTGTTATGAAAACTTGATGCCGGCTGAGGAAATTCCCAACTTGTTGGTTCAGACACGTAATTAACTTTTCTGATCTGAACTTTCAGCGTCGGGGTGCAAAGATACGCTTTACCGACACATTCCGCTGATTTTTTTTGAATTCGTGGTGGGAGGGTTGATTGGGTTGGTTAAATGGTTGATTGGGTTGATTAGTTGGTTGGGTGAGTGGCTGAGTTATTGTTTATGCACATCTTTAAACCCAATCATCGCGGCCAGTCGGAGCTCCTTTTCGGTGTCAAATCCACAGGATGTTGTAAACTCTTTGGGGTTGCTGTATGTTCCGAATAGCATGTCCCACCAAACAATATCGCCATAATTGTTTTTATGTTTCTCATATTCATGATGTATCCGGTGCATTTCGGGCCGTTGAAATATGTAGCCGACCCACGTCGGCGTTTTGATATTGGTATGATAAAAAAATTCGCCAAGCGCAGTGCAAAGCGTATATATCGCGCCCGCTTCTGGATTCAACCCGAGCAACGAATAAACAAGCAGGCTGCCAATCACAGAGTTGACTGTCATCTCCAAAGGATGTTTGTAAAAGGAAGTGATTACTTCAATCCGCTGGGCGCTATGATGTATCTGGTGAAAATGGCGCCATAAAAAATCACTTTCGTGTCGCCATCTATGCCACCAGTAAAAAATAAAGGTTGCGATAAAATAAGCTATGACACCCCCAAGCCAATTAGGCACATGCCTTGACAAATGGCACAGGGAATACGCCGAAAGCCATTTTTCCCAACTATAGCCAGCTAATACGATAACGATCAGTTGCACGAAATTAATAGAAAGCACCCTTATTGTCCATGTGGGCACCTGCGGTAGCTTCCAACCTGGCGTAAGTCTTTCAACCAGGAAGCAGAGCGCGAAGCAAATCAGAATGATAATAAGCATAACATGTGTTTTTTGCTAGCTCAAATCTCGCTGCAATCCCATGTGAAAAGTTTTGACTCAAGTCAAAAACTATCGCTTGCCCCGTATTCTACTTAGTGTTTCCTGTTTTATACTTAAAAATGAAGCAATTTGACCCAGCGATGCTTTTTGTAAAACCCCCGGATAATCCGCCAAAAGTTTCTCATAGCGTTGTTTTGCATCCTGTGTTTGCAAATTAATGGTCCTTTCTTCACTCCTGATATAGTACTGTTCGGTGATCAAACGGCCTGTAAGATTAAATTCAGGGTAGTTTTTATAAAGGGATTGTAGTTGATCCCAATTTATTGATTGTAACACGCTGTCTTCGAGAACCTCGATATTCTCCATTGATGGTCTCCTTGAAAAAAAACTATATACCGATAGGATGATATCGCCCTCGCTCATGAACCAGTTAGTAAACTCGCGACTACCTTTAAAATAGTACGCCCGGACAAATCCTTTTTTTATAAAATAGATGCGTTGCGAAACCTGGCCTTCTCTTAAAAGAATGCTTTTCTTTTTAAAAGACTCTTCAACAAGTAAAGCCTTTATTTGATCCTGTAAACCCACCGACAATATTGAAAAGCCGTTGAGTAGGTTGAGCAGTCCACTGGTCTCCATACCCTAAAGATAAAATATTCTTGTGATGAACGCTTGTTAAGAAAAAGATCTTTAGATCACCACGTAGTATTTTATTTGGAGATATTACGTTCTTTGTGACTCATTATATACAGTGCTATGAAGAAAAGGATATTGTTAGGGGGATTAAGTTTATTGTTACTTTTCGCCGGATGCTCGGTATGGCAATCAGCGCTTAAATCAACTTTCCCGTACAAAACAAGTTTAACAGTTCCAAAATCGTCGCCTGTCAATACAAAGTTATCGGTGGCAGGTACCGCAAAAAGTTTCGACCAGGATTTTAACAAGAACGGAAACAACGCCGACGAGGTGAGCAATGTGCGGGTGGTTTCGGCAAAGATCGTTTCAGATGATCCTTCAGATTTCGACCTGGGGAATTTTTCGACCATCAAAGTCTATATCTCAAAAGCGGACAGTTCTGCCGAAGTGCCGGTCGCGTCCAGAACGGATATCACTCCGATGGTTGGCAACAGCATGGTATTGGATATTGACAATAACCACAAACTGGACGAAGAGGTTAAGGAGCCTAATGTGCGTATCCGGATGGAGTACCAGCTACGTAATCATATTGACGTAAATGCACATTTGCGTATAGTGCTCGGAGTGAGGGCATCGCCATAAGAAATTTTTTGGGCGGGTTTCAGTTGTTTAACGTGAAGTTTACCGGCACACTGTAAGCAACCCTTACTTTCCGGCCGAATTCTGTTCCGGGAATCCAGGCCGGCGAATTTTGAATTACCCGCAGCGCTTCAGCGTCGATACCCGGGCTTACCGATTTTGCAACCTTTACTTCTGTTACTTTTCCGTTCTTCTCTACCACAAACGAAAGTATTACCCGCCCTTGTATATTGTTTTGCCGCGCATCATCAGGGTAGTTAATATTTCTGCCAAGGTATTGCCCAAATGCTTCCAGGCCACCTTTAAACTGCGGCGGCACCGCCCTTGATTTTGTATAACCGACCGGGTTTCCATCTTTACCTGTCGAAGTTCCGCTGATCAGCACGCCATCCTTATAGTTTTCAGTATAGGTAATGTCAAGGTTTTTATCGATCCCTTTCCATAGACTATCACGTTTGCCATTTTTTACAGGACCTTCTTCATTAATGTAGCTGAACTTATCGTCGTACCCTTTGTAATAGCCATTTCCGTTTTCAACCAACGCCGTGCCGAGCGAATCATAATTTGCTTTAATTAAAAAGTTCTGGTCCAGACTATTGTATTTATCGCCGTTATCACGGTAGTCCGTTTGGAGGTATAATTTTCCGTTCGAAAAAAAATCATATTTATCACCCACCGGCAAGCCATTTTTAAAATTGGTCAAACTTCTGCGTTTTCCGCTGTCATAAAATGTCGCACACTGGCCTTCAAACGTTGTTGGTTCGATTGTCGAACTTTTGCCGACCAGTTTCCTTTTTCTGTCCTTATAATATTCAGCCACATTGAAAAACTTTGAACCCGAATCGGGTTCACTCACTATCTCAAAATAATCGGCACTGTCCTTTTGGGTTACATACCTCCCATCGAACTTAAGAAAAGAAATACGATAGATCTTTTCCTGGGCGAAACAAAGCGATGTTAAAAAAAGAATTGCGACAGTAAGTAAAGGTTTCATGCGCAAGCAAGCTTAAAATTCTCGCCAAGCTACCGAATTAATTTATTATCCGAATCAGGAAAAATCAAAATTGGCTGGTATTTTCGGGCTTCATCCATCTCCATGTAGCCGTATGACATAATGATCACAATATCGCCTACCTGGGCAAGACGAGCGGCTGCCCCATTCAAACAAATGGTGCCGCTGCCGCGCTCGCCACGGATGACATAGGTTTCAAAACGGGTCCCGTTGTTATTGTTGACAATCTGCACTTTTTCGTTGGCTATAATGTTTGCCGCATCCATCAGATCTTCATCGATAGTAATGCTGCCAACATAGTTCAATTCGGCCTGAGTAACCTTTGCCCGATGGATCTTTGATTTTAATACTTCAATTACCATGGGGCAAAGTTAGAATAAATTGGTTTATCATTCATTGTTGTGTTTTAGTGGTTTTTCGATCAACAGGAAAGAATCAAGAGTCAAGAGCCAAGAACCAAGAGGCAAGAGTCAAGGAAAATACAGATGAAATGGACAAATTGTTGAAACGAGACAGAATTGGACCGTTTGTATCTTTGGTTAGCTGCAATTGGCCGGAATTTACCTGCTTATCCTGGTTCCTTCCCGCACGTGCGGGATTGATTCGCTTTACATATGCTACCGTATCATCATAAAAACCAGGTTTTCCATTTACGCTGCAGGCAGGCTGATATAAAAAGTGGTGCCAACTTCCGAAATAGTTTCGAACCAAACTTTTCCGCCGGCATTTTCAATGGAATTTTTTACGAAGGCCAGGCCAAGGCCCGTTCCCGAACTTTTAGTAGTAAAGTTCGGTTCAAATATCTTTTCACGAAGTCCTTCTGGAATGCCTTCTCCATTGTCCTTTATTGTAATAAGGGCGTTTTTGCTGGTGACCATATAGTTGATGTCGATGATACCGAACTTTTTTTGCTGGGTGGCCTCAATGGCATTTTTTAACAAATTATTAAAACACCGCAACAATTGGTCGCGGTCGGCATTTATCAAAAACGGGGTCTCAGGCTGGATGTAAGTAATCCTTATGTTATCCATTTCCTTGAAAATGGTGACTGCCTGGCTCAAAATTTCAAAAACATTCAGCGGTTCCAGCCTGGTTTCGGGCATTTTGGCAAAGGCCGAAAATTCAGAAGCAATGGACGAAAGGCTCTCGATCTGTTCAACAAACGACTTGCTAAAACGCTCGAATTTCTGGTCAAACTTTGGGTCTTTATCTTTCCATGATTTGTCCAGCAACTGCAGCCCTAATTTGAGCGGTGTTAAAGGATTTTTAATTTCGTGGGCCACCTGTTTTGCCATTTCGCGCCAGGCGCTTTCCCGCTCCGACTGCGCCAGTTTCTGCGCACTGTCTTCAAGGGCCGCTATCATTTTATTGTATTCCTTCACCAATCCGCCAATCTCGTCATTTCGCTCCCATTTTATTGGCTCATTTTTTTTGCCGTATATGGTTTTGCTTAAGCTTTGCTGTATAAAATTTAACGGGGACGTAATTTGTCTCGCAATAAAAACCGCGAACAAACCTATCGCCATAAAAACCACGGCATAAACGTTGATCATGATGTTAAGCAATTCGCCAATGCGCTCTTTGTATTCGGATTCATTCGAAAAATAGGGCAACTGCAGGTAAGCAATAGTTTCGCCACTCACGTTACGTATCGGCTTAAATACAGCGCGGTAAGTTAATAACCCTATTTTTTCTTCGTTAGTGAATTCCGATTTCTTTAATTTATTAAGATTAATATAAGCCCGCGAATTTATCCTTCGGGCTTGCAAGCCGGCATCGTATATTTTTGGCTGGGTTGTTATGATGGCGACGCCATCCAGATCAAATAAGGTCAGGTCAGTCGAATAGGCACTGGCAAATTCATCGAATTCAACACGGGTTTCTTCGTTAATATGGCCCAGGAAGTTGATATATTGGCCGTTTTCAAAAGCGGCGGCTATTTTGCTGATCTTTTGCCTTATGGTTTCGTCCTGCTGACGCTGGTACTCAGAACTTAGTGAAAGAAACGTAATAAAACCCACCAGTACCAGCGTAGTTACCACGGCAAATACCATGGAAAACTGTATCCTGGTTTTGTAAAGCAACAGGTCGAAACTTACCTTAAAACTCCAGTTCAGGCGGTTGTTTTTTATTGAGAATATTCGAATTTTTATCCAAAGCCATCGCAACATCAATACCGCAACGCTGAACAAAAGAAACACGATAAAAAAAAACGTAAGGGACGTAATGCTGAAAAAAATGGGTTTGTCTTCTCTTGTTACAACAATCAATGTCCGCTCACTTGGCTTGTAAATCAAATGACTATAATATACAAAACGCTTAAACCATTCGTCGCCTGAATACCGCGTGGTTTTATAGATGTATTTGCCCGGCTCGCCCTTAAATTGTGTGTTTTCTATATCGTAGACGTAGCTCCCGCTTTGACTTAGCAGCTTGTTGTCGCTATAAAACGCATAGGAATAGCCTTTAAATTCGTCTTCGTTGTCAGGCTCCTCATCTGCCAGTAAACCGGGAAACGAAGCGCCGGTTTGAATCGGCTTCGACTTGAGTTCGATTACGATAGTTCCGGATCGCTCACCGTTCAACTTCATGGGCAATATGGCGAAATAGCTCAGGAAACCGAATGATTCGTTTTCACGGTAAAAGTAATCCGATACTTTGCGCGAACTGTAAAGCACCATATCCTTGAAGACCCCTAAATCGTAACTTTTATCAGCCGACATGGGCCGGTCTGTCTTATCAAATGAATGTACTTTTAAATCATACTTTGATAAATAACCATTAAGATAAAGTTTCTCAAGCCGGGAACCAATGTAATTTGCATCACGCAGGCTATCCTGAAAATATGCATTGATGGAGCTATCGGATATGATCTGGGTTTCTATTTTCCTGAAGATGAGATCTGCTGTAGCGTCGTCGGGTACTTCCAGCTTTTGGATAAAGGCCTGGCGGGTGTCCTTTTCTTTAACCGACTCAAAATAATTAAGCTTTATAGCCGAAATAATTGCACAGATGATAATCACCAGGGCCAGCGAAGCAGAATCAAGCAGACCAGCCAGGTAGCGATGGGAATATGCCCTTGACAGCAGCAATATTCCCCAGAGGATATAAAACAATGTAAAGCCTGCATATGCTGCGGAAATTACCGTCGTTAAACAGATGCAGGTGATAAATAAAAGCACTTTTTGGCGATTTGGAAAAGGCATCCTGATAGCAGCCACCAAAAACACTTCTGCGAGCAGGAAGAAAATCAGAAAGCTGAAGCAAAGCATCAATACACCTAAAAAGCTGAATATGGAAAGGTTCAATACGTTGCTCACATCGAAGTTAATTTTCGAGTTAAGCACCAATCCATTAAACAGGTTGAGCAAACCTGTTGATACAATTATTAAAATAAAAACCCCGGTAAAAAACAGGATATAGGCCCATGGCTTGCCTGGGGGGCTTTTTAACAGCCTTTTGCGACGTGAATATAATACAACTGCAAACCAGGTGATAAACAATAAGTTGATGCAAAAATCGCCAAGGGAAGGGTAAACTTTGCTCGAGGCGTATAACTCCGGATCAAATACCGTGAGTTTATACGCCACGTGCGGCCAGCCATAGCGAAGGTTTACAAACCTTATCCCGACAATAAATGCGGCTAAAACCAGGAATGACAGGAATGGATATCCTTTAACGAGGATATAGTTGCAAATGCTCTGCAGTAAAACACAAAGCGCGAGGATTGCAGCTATCCACACGGCCAAATCAAAATAAAAAAAGCTGTAATTGATGCCTCCCTGCTTTAATTTAATTGAAAAAAGATAAGCGTTGGTAGCGCTGTGGACTTCGAACACAGGCTTATCCTGGAAATCGGCTATGTCGACATTGTTATCGGTTACCAGGTCGGTGGCGAATGTGTTTTTCAGGAAGTGATTTTGGAATGCGTAGTCCAGTTTTACCGGAATAAAGAAAATAGCCGAGAAGTCGCCGTCGCTTTTTTTGATAACTTCATAATAACCATTGACTTCTTTCCGGAAGGAATAGCCCTCGCTAATGATGTCCGGATAATCCGGGATGACCTTGATGCCGCTCCAGAAATCTAAATTGCCGCGGGTTGTGGTGATAAACCAAATGCTTTTATCGGCTGTAAAGTCCTGGATATATTTCAGTGCTAATCCAGGACTTTGGGTTAAAGTTTTTAACTCATTAAATTTCTGTTTGTTATTAATTATTGCGTTAACAAAGCCTTCCTTTTTTTGCAGGTTGCGTTCCAGTACTTTCCCGGTTTGCTCCAGGCTGTTGGCCGGGGTATAGCTTTTTTTAACGACTATGGCAGTAAAAAACAGGCTTGCGCACAACAAAGCAAGCATAATTCGAATTTTACCCTGTGCCCCCAATTTTTTACAGTTTAAATTGTTCTGTATAAATAACGCTTCAAAGTTTTACCACAGAGGACACGGAGAAGGCGCGGAGACCGCAGAGCCTTTATAGTTTGCAATTCTTTCTCTGCGTTCTCTGCGTCTTCGTTGCGCTCCGTGGTTAAAAAATAAATTGCTTTGTAACAGTTATTTTAGCCGAAACGTCGGGCTCCTATTTCAGACTAACCAAAAATACAGCCGCCTGTTTTACCGGCAGTGTTTATTTATTCAATACTTGCGCTTTCGGTTGGTATATGCCTGTCCACCTTTTTAACCAGGCCCTGCAATACGCTTCCGGGCCCTACTTCGGTAAACGAGGTTGCGCCGTCTTCCAGCATATGTTTTACTGTTTGGGTCCAGCGCACCGGCCCCGTAAGCTGGGCAATCAAATTGTGTTTGATCAGTGCAGGATCTGTATAGGGTTTGGCATCGATGTTTTGATATATCGGGCAAACAGGTTTATTTATCACCGTGTGCACAATTGCGTGCTCCAATTCGACCCTGGCCGCTTCCATTAACGGCGAATGGAATGCACCGCTCACATTGAGCTTAAGGGCCCTTTTGGCTCCGGCTGCTGTTAGTTCTTCGCAAGCTTTATCCACGCCGGCAATTGTACCCGAGATGACCAGCTGACCGGGGCAGTTATAGTTGGCCGGCACAACAATATCGCTGATACGGTGGCATATATCCTCCACCGTAAAATCGTCAAGCCCTATGATCGCCGCCATAGTAGACGGTTGTATCTCGCAGGCTTTTTGCATCGCATTGGCACGTGCAGCGACAAGGCGCAGGCCATCCTCAAACGACAACGCTTTACAGGCAACCAATGCTGAAAATTCGCCGAGCGAGTGCCCCGCAGCCATATCCGGCTGAAAACTTTCGCCTAAAAAACTGGCCAGGATCACTGAATGCAGGAAAATGGCAGGCTGGGTGACTTTTGTTTGCTTCAAATCGTCGTCGGTGCCCGTAAACATGATGTCGGTTATCCTGAAGCCGAGGATGTCGTTAGCTTGTTCAAAAAGCACCCGGCCCTTTTCGGATTGCTCGTAAAGGTCCTTACCCATGCCAACGAACTGGGCGCCCTGTCCGGGAAAAATGTATGCTTTCAATGTAATAAAAGATTAATCGGTGTTAGTAGTTCAATTTATGTTAGAATGTCAAAAATAGGCAACTGTTTTAAGTAAATGGTTTTTAAGACCAAAAATTTCGGATTTGGATTTTATTTCGGATTTCGGCCCCGATAGCTATCGGGATTCGATTTCGGATTTCTTGATAAATATTGGATTTTTCGCTGCGGTAGCCTTTACGCTTTTGGCAGTACACCTCATACCGCCCGGGGAGGGCGGAGCCAGTCTCCAAGCATGCCAGTCATAAGTTGCGAGCTTCGGACATCGGGGTGAATAAGGAATAAACTTTTATCTTTGACTATGCCCAAGAATAAACCACCCGTTACCGGGAAATATATTGACCTTTTAGTTGACTTTGCTTTTAAAAAAATATTCGGAAATGAGCCGAATAAAGATTTACTGATCGCTTTCTTAAATGAAGTGTTTAGGGGGCGCAAGCATATTGTTGATTTGGTTTATAATAAAAATGAGCACCCGGGCGATATTAAAGATGAGGGATCCGCCATATTTGATTTGCTATGTACGGGTGACAATGGCGAACGGTTTTTGATCGAAGTACAAAGAGCAAAACAAGGCTATTTTAAGGAACGGGTTTTATTTTATACCTCGCGGATGATCAGCGACCAGGCGCCAAAGGGAAAGCGCAATGCCTGGGGCTATAACATCGCCGAAGTATATTTAATTGCTTTGCTGGAAGATTTCACATTGGAAGATAGCCCAGCAAATACATATTTGCATGATATTTGCCTATGTAACAGGGATACCGGTGAAATCTTTTATGATAAATTGGGTTATACTTACATTGAATTAAGTAAATTTGTAAAAGTGGATATCGAACTGGAATCCGATTTAGACAGGTGGCTTTATGTATTAAAAAACATGAGCCGGATGGATAAAATCCCGGTTTACTTGCGGAAACCCGTATTTGAGAAGCTGTTTAGTATTGCAGAATATACTAATTTGACAAAGGAGGAAAAAACCATGTATGATAGCAGTTTAAAATACAAATGGGATAATAAGAATGTACTAGATTATGCAGTATCTACGGCGGAGGCTAAAGCCAGACATGAAGAAGCCGTTTCTATTGCCCGCGAAATGAAAAAAGATGGCCTATCAGCTGCCCAAATCGCAAAATTCACTAAACTCTCTATTGAAGAAATAGAGAAACTGTAAGGCATAATGTACAATAGCAGTTTAAAATACAAATGGGATAATAAGAATGTGCTGGATTACGCTGTATCTACGGCGGAGGCTAAGGCCAGATATAAGTACTAAAAGCAAAAGAAACAATCCAATGGGTAGGCCTTCCCGGCACCAAGAAGAAATAAATTTTTATTTAGAATGGATATGAACGCCGGCTCGTTCCGGCCTTTTTTCATTTGCCGGCGATAGGGAAATTGCAAAGTTTGCTACCTATCAGCGGTGGCAGGGATTCCTTTGCGCTTTTGGCCGACGCGGCAGACCCGCCCTGAATAGGGAAGGGACTCTCAATGCTATTAAGTTAACCGAAGCATTGGCGGTAGTTGACGTGCTCCGTTAACTCACCCGAATCCCGGACGTCCGGGACTCGTTCTGCCCTCTCTTCCGCAGGGCGGAAAAAGAGGGCGATAAGTAATACTTTTTCTTAACCTAATAGCATTGGCGAGACCTGGACGGTAAACCTTAAAATATTTCTCCGGCAATCTGGATGAAAATTTTACTATGCGGCCTTTTTACGCGGGAACAGTAAAGAGGCACCTGCCGTGATAGTAAGAATGCCCAATATGATCAGTAAGGAATTAACGGTGGAGAGTCCTACCCGGTCGGCGTAATCACCGGCAAGCATCTTAAGGCCAATAAACAGGAATAATGCAGCAAGACCTGTTTTGAGGTAGTGAAACCTGTCGATAACATTAACCAGTAAAAAAAACATGGACCGCAGCCCCAATATGGCAAAGATGTTTGAAAAAAAGACGATGTAGGGGTCTTTAGTGATGGAAAAAACCGCCGGCACGGAGTCGACGGCGAAGATGAGATCGGTGAATTCGATGATGAGCAATACCAAAAAAAGGGGGGTGATCATTTTTTGGCCATTTAGCCGCACAAAAAACCGATCGCCTTTAAACTGCGGAAACACCGGGAGATATTTTGCGGCCAGCTTCACCACCCTATGGTTTTCGGCGTCGACCTCTTTTTCCTCATTGCGTTTGCGGTACATATCTACACCCGTATAAACCAAAAAAGCGCCAAAAGCATACAAAATCCAATGGAAACGGGCGATCAGCGCCGCGCCGGGGAAGATGAAGCAAAACCGCATCATGATAGCCCCAATAATACCCCACAGCAAGATTTTTCGATAATGATTAGCACTAACGCCAAAAGCTGTAAAAATCAGTACCATCACCAATATGTTGTCGATAGACAAGGTGTATTCCACCACATAGCCGGATATAAATTCGACCGCCAGGTTTTTGCGGTAGGCTTGAAGGTTATTTTGAAAATCGTTTGAGCTGAACCGCAGGTGGTGAAAATAGCGGCTGTTGATCTGTAGCAGCTCGCCGGGGTTTTTGATATTATGCAGCAGGTCGCCTTTGTTTAAAATAAGCAGGTATGCACAAATGGCCAATCCAAACCAAACGCCGCTCATGACGGACGCCTGTTTAACGCTTACGGGTTTAACGGTGCTGGTAAACAAGCCAAGGTCGATGGCAAGAACGATCAGGATAAAAATGACAAAGCCCGAGATGATAATAAACTCGCTGTCCATTTTTGATCGATCATTTATTACGTTCGGTAGTAAAACGGACTAATTGTTCCAGTCCCCGGCGTGATTCACCATCAGGGAAAGTGTACAAGATTTCGAACGCTTCGTCCTGGTATTTTTTCATTTCGGTTTCGGCATACTGAAGCCCGCCGGTCTCATTTACAAACCTGATGATCTGCGCGATCTTTTTGGGATCGTCGTTGTGGTTTTTGACCAGGTTTATCATTTGTTTTTTTACGCCGGGCGCACTGTTGTTAAGGGAGTAGATGAGCGGTAGTGTAACCTTTTTCTCCTTGATGTCAATCCCCAGCGGCTTTCCGACATCGTCGGTGCCAAAATCAAACATGTCATCCTTGATTTGGAAAGCGATGCCGATCTTTTCGCCAAAAAGGCGCATTTTTTCGACGGTGGCATCTTCCGCTCCGGCTGAAGCAGCACCGCATTCGCAGCAGGACGCGATCAGCGAGGCGGTTTTTTGCCTGATCACATCGTAATAAACGGCTTCCTCAATGTCCATTCGGCGCACTTTTTCAACCTGCAGCAACTCGCCTTCTATCATTTGGCGCATGGCCTCGGATATAATTTTCAAAAACCGGAAATCATCGTTCTTGATGGACAGCAACAAGCCCTTGGATAACAGGTAATCGCCAACTAAAACCGCGATCTTATTTTTCCATAAAGCATTAATGGAAAAGAAGCTTCGCCGCTGATAAGAGTTGTCGACAACGTCATCGTGAATTAAAGTGGCTGTGTGCAACAGTTCAACCAGCGCAGCTCCCCGGTGCGTGGACTCGTTGATGCCGCCGCAAATGCTGGCCGAAAAGAATACAAACATCGGCCTGATCTGCTTCCCTTTGCGTTTAACAATGTAATGGGTAATGCGGTCGAGCAGCGGCACTGAGCTTTGCATAGAAGTTTTAAACTTCCCTTCAAAAACATCAATATCGGCAGCGATAGGTTTCTTGATCTCGTCGATGGTCAGCATTGAACCGTATACGCTTTTAATTTTAGATAGCCACGACGGGCTTACGCGGCAAACATAGTGAAATTAGTTGAGTGGTGGATGGGGGAATTGTGAGTGGGCGGTTGGCAGTGGGCGGTAGGCAGTGGGCAGTAGACAGTTGGCAGCTGGAAGTAGCAGCGGCAGTGGGCTGTGTGCAGTTACAGTGTCGAGCCCAAATTGATCCAAGAATAGATGGTAAAAAGCGGCCCTTCCCGTCATATAAAAAACCGGGATTTATGAACAATTATTTATCGCCTGTTAAACCTTATTAAAATACGATACTCTATTATGAAAAATGAATTAATAAGAACTATTGAAAAATCCTAAAGATGAAAAAGACACTATTTGGAGGCTTATTGGTAGCCATGATAGCTATCACCTCAATGGCCCATGCGCAAACCCGCACTCCGGTTGTCAACCACCGGGAGCACAGGCAGGAGCGCCGTATTAACCAGGGCGTTCGTAGCGGCGAACTCACCCACAAAGAGACACATACCCTGCGGGGCGACGAAAAAAGCATCCGCGATCAAAAGCTTGCGGATAAGGCAAGTGGCAAAGTAACTCCCGGCGAACGTAAACAGCTGCGTCACGAAGAAAACAAAACCAGCCGTGCTATTTATCGCGATAAACACAACGACAAGGTAAGAAATTAACCCACAGCTGCAATTGTGCAAAGGGCGCCGTGTAAGGTTTACATGTGCGCTTTTTTGCTTTTGATGAGGCTTTAGACTTGGGGAAACTAAACGACGCATATTAACATTTTTTAACAGAGGGATATTAAACCATCGCGCCTGATTAAGCTCTATCCATATAAATAATAAAGAAATACGATATGAAAATTAAAATATTAGGAGGTTTGCTGGTAGCGTTTTTAGCGATCACAACCGTAGCCGAAGCACAGGCCCCGGCGCCACTTGTAAGACACAGGCAGCACCGGCAGGAACGACGGATAGCCCGCGATTTTCGCCAGGGGAAAATTACCCGTGCCCAGGCATATCACCTGCGTAATGATGAAAGAAGGATCGGCCGCGAACGCCGCATGGCCATGGCCACCGGCCGCTTCACCCCAGCCGAACGGAGGCATTTGCACCGCGAACAAAGACATGTTGGCCATGCCATCCGCCGCGATGAGCGGGATGATAAGATCAGTTAGATGTGAGATATGAGATTTAGGATGTGAGATAGGAGACTTGAGATGTTAATTGTTAAGTGAGTTAGTTTTTGTGTGTGGCGCCCGGTATTTTTGCCGGGCGCTTTTTTTATTTAGGGAAAAGGGGATAATGTTTTACATTTGCAGTCCGAAATTTTGAGTGGTGAGTGGTGAGAATATATAAGTTCTAAAAAAAACAGGAGAGGTGTCTGAGTGGTCGAAAGAGCACGCCTGGAAAGTGTGTATACTTCAAAAGGGTATCGAGGGTTCGAATCCCTCCCTCTCCGCGCTATTTATAAAGAGGAAGGGTTAGCATAATTCTTCCTCTTTTTGTATTCACAAATTGAGCCTCTTAGAAGGATGGAAGCGGTAATGTTTTGTGGCAAGAGAAAGAGCTATTTGCCTTTATAAACTTTCCGAATAATCCTTAAAATTTCTTGCAAGCGTTCTAACCAGTTCCCCCTATCCCAGCCGTAGCCCGCAGAAGCGGGCTACGGCGCACAAAGTCCGCTGGTAGTTCGTTAGAGAGAGTTTAATCAATTACCCTCAATTCTCCGCGAATAAATACATATTATTGTATGAAACATTGGTATCTCCCTGCTAATGAATAACTATTAATCAATTTCAATTTTTATGAAAAAAATATCAGGCATCCTTTTTCTTAGTCTTTTTTTGAATCAGTTTACCTGGTCACAAAAAATCGATTCGACAATGGCTAAGAAGCTTTTGTCGGGAGTTTTTCCCGGTATTCCTGCTAAAGACGCCGGGGTATTTGCCGCTGCTGTTATGGGAAAGGAAGTGTATAAATTAGGTGAAGATTCGAAAAAACAGAAAGGTGTTCCGGAAGGCACGGTAACCAAGTATCACCTGTCGGACAGTAAAATATACCCGGGAACGCAAAGAGATTACTGGATTTACGTCCCAAAACAGTATGATGCTAAAAAGCCGGCGTGTTTAATGATCTTCCAGGATGGACAAGTTTATCTAAGAGACACGTCTTTCTTAGCCACCAATGCGTTGGATAATTTGATCAATAAAGGAGAAATACCGGTGATCATAGCACTGTTTATAAATTCAGGCGACAAGGGGCC
>Ga0206864_1140_pt1 | contig 23883 bp, 29 predicted proteins | sample Alteio_BWOrgCont_42_FD_152632 | JGI IMG/M metagenome (GOLD analysis project Ga0206864, IMG submission 152632) | Enriched cells from forest soil in Barre Woods Harvard Forest LTER site, Petersham, Massachusetts, United States -... | ecosystem: Environmental > Terrestrial > Soil > Temperate forest >...
GTCATCCATAACGGAGGACGGCTTGTGGCTGTCCAAAAACCCGACGATCAGCATCCGCGTCTTGTTCGCATCCCCAAAGCGGCCCAACAGGCCGGCCTGGGCCGGCTGGTTCGTGATTTCCGACCAGCCGTCCGGCGGCGTGAACGCGAAGTTTTGCTCCGCATACACTTTTTCCTGCCCGAACAAATTGTTCGGTGCGGCGAAAATGAAAATCATCAGCCCAGCCAGGAACCAGGCAGACTTTGGATTGAGGAATTTCATCTGCCTCACACCTCCAAATTATCTATCAAGCGCACGTCGTTGACCCAGACGGCGACGGCAATCAGGCATTTGCCGGGGACAATTTCGCGCGTGGGCGCGAAAGAGTCGCGATCCACCATTGTGACATAGATGACGCGGATGCGCCGGCTTTGCGAAAGCACGTGGGTGACTTCGGCCAGCACGCGGTCGGGTGAGCGGATGCCCTCGTCCACCAGGCGCTTGCCTTCGCGCAAAGCGCGGTAGATGCGCGCGGCGTCCTGGCGCTGCTCTTCGCTTAAATATTGGTTGCGCGAGGACATCGCCAGGCCGTCCGCCTCGCGCACCGTGGGCGCGACGACGATTTGCACCGGCAGCCACAGGTCGGCGGCCATTTTCTTGATGATGGCGGCCTGCTGGGCGTCCTTCTGGCCGAAGATGGCGAGGTCGGGTCGCGTGATGTTGAAAAGCAGGTTTACCACCGTGCACACGCCGCGGAAATGTCCCGGACGCGAAATGCCGCAGAGCCCCTTGCTGATGCGCTCCTCCGTCACATAAGTCGAGTAGCCCGGGGGGTAAATGTCGTCCTTCTTCGGCGCAAAAATAATGTCGGCCCCGCGCTTTTCGCACGCGGCGGCGTCGGCCTCCAGCGCGCGCGGGTATTTGGCGAAATCCTCGTTCGGGCCAAACTGGGTGGGGTTGACAAAGATGGAGACGATGACGACATCCGCGCGCTGGCGGGCGGTGTCAATGAGCCGCAGGTGGCCCTCGTGCAGCGCACCCATCGTCGGCACCAGGCCGATGAGCTTGCCCTGCGTGCGCAGCGAAATCGCCAGGGCCTGCATTTCGGTGATGGACGGGATGATTTGCATGGGGTCGCCGCGGGGGGTTGCCTGAAATTGAAATCACACTCGGGAGAGCGCGTAAAGCCCGAAGGCAAGGAGCGCGACCCCGGAAAGGCGATTGATGGCCTGCATCCAAGCGGAATTTACCCGCGAGCGCAACAGGCCGATTCCATTGCTCAGGATGAGCCACCAGAGCGCCGAGCCGGTGAATACTCCGAAGACCAGGCTCGCGGCGGCCAGGTAGCTGGCGTTGGCGCCCAAACCCAGGCCGGCAAAAACCGCGACGAAAGACAGGATGGTCGCCGGATTCGTCAACGTGAGCACAACGGTGGACGTGTACGCCGAAAGCAGGCTCCGGCTGGACGATTGGGTGGTTTCGCTCGCGGGCTTGCTCAGAAACGTGCGCACCCCCAGGTAGCAGAGGAAAACGCCGCCGATGAGTGCGAGCCATGTTTGTCGTTGCACCAGAAAACTTGAAACGGCCGTGAGGCCAAACCCCGCCACGCAACCGTACGCGGCATCGGCCGTAGCCGCGCCCAGCCCCGTCGCCAGCCCCATCGCGACGCCCCCGGCCAGGGAGCGGCGAATGCACAACACCCCGATGGGCCCGACCGGCGCGGCGATGGAAAATCCCACCACCAGGCCTTTGACAAAAAAACCCGATTCCATGGGGTGCGACAATTGGGGAAAAACACCTTTCTCACAAGTTTCGAGTCCGCCGTCTTTTCTGTTACCCAAAATTTTGCCGACAAAAAAGCCGCCCCACTTTGGCAGGGCGGCTTTTTGATTTTAACCGGCGAACGGCTTAGGATCCTGCCGGAGGCACGGTGGTGCTGGTCCCACGGGGACCTTCACCACGACCGCGCGGAAATTCCTCCGGATGCTCGCGGGCGTATTTGATGCCTTCTTCGACATCGTGGATCGCCACGTCCGTGCTGGCAATGGCCTTGTCGCGGAAACCACCCTTGTCGTGTTCAGCGGCCTCGAGGTGGGCCCGCGCATCCCGCAACAAAGCGAGGGCGAGTTCCATCCGCGGCTGCCCGCTATGTTCGCCCCGCATGCCGCCGGGGTAGGTGCCGCCCATCATGCCGCGGCGCGGACTGGTCGAAGAGCCGGTGGGTGGAGAGGTAACGGTGGGAGTGGAGGACTGGGCGAGGACGAAGCTGCCGCCCGTGCTGAGGGCCAGCGCGCAGGCGAGTGCAACGAGTTTATAATGCGTTTTCATGGGATGATCCTGATGATGAGGGTGAGATAATATGCGCCGTCGGCTGGCAGATAAGCCGGCCTTTCACGGTGCATTAGGTTGACAAGTTAAACCCCGATTTGCGACGAGGATTGCGTCAAAAAAGCGTAAATTATGCGGGACCGTGATTGCGGCGCGGGCAAATCCTTGGGGGCATTCACTCAGGCCGTCTAGGACTGTGTCCTAATTTTTCGGGTGACAAAGTTGCTTATCCAATCGTCGTCTTGGTGGGCGCAACTTCCACCGCGCCTTCCTTGGCGAGTTGCGCGGGCGTCATGGTGTAGGTCCAAACCTCGCCCAACGGCGTCGGCTCAGCAGCGCCATTATCGACAAAGCAAGTCGTTCGCACGCGCAGGTAAACATTTTTTTCCGGCGGACCCGCGGGGTCAAATTCCTCGAGGCGGTCAATATTGCGCAGGGCCGCCTCGCTGCGCAGCACCAGCCTCCAGCCGCACACCCAGGGAAGAGTTTCGGGTTTCGGGTTTTGAGTTTCGAGTTCCCCCAGCGCGAGGTAGCCGTCGCTCAATCTATATAAACGTCCGCGGATGCACGCGCGTTGCCGCTCAGCGACGTGCCCTTCGCAATAGCGCGGCCAGTTGGACTCGCCCGGCTGGAGCGAGCCGTACACGAAAATCGCGAGATCACTCTTCGAACTCATGCCCGAATTGTGCCAGATGACACCCACCCGCCAAGCTGGATTTTGCCTTGGTTACGCTCCCCGCGAAGGGTAAACTCCTTGATTGCTGTTTTCACCTTGAACCGCGTCCACATCAAGACTTACGGGTGCCAGATGAACGAGCGCGACTCGGAAGCCGTCGCGTCGCTCCTGCGCGCGCGCGGTTATGCCATGGTCGAGGACGAGGCGCAGGCGGACATCGTCCTGCTCAACACCTGCGCCGTGCGCGATTTGGCGGAGCAGAAAGCCATCGGCAAGGCCGCGTACTTGAACAAGCGCAAGCGGCACAACCCGCGCTTCCTCGTCGGCGTACTCGGCTGCATGGCGCAAAACCGCGGCGTGGATTTGCTCGACCGGCTGCCCGACCTTGACTTGCTCGTCGGCACGCAAAAATTCCATCGCGTGCCGGATTATCTCGATAATTTGCTCGCGACCCAAAACGGCCAGGGTCCCCGCCCGAAAACCCTTGTGGACCTCGACGCCGAGGAAGGCTCGCAAAATGAAATCCGCGGGCACGACAGCGTGGACAACGCCCCGCAGATTTCCGCCTACGTATCCATCATGCAAGGCTGCAACATGCACTGCACGTTTTGCATCGTGCCCAAAACACGCGGCGAGGAACGCTCGCGGCCCATGGAGGAAATCGTGCGCGAAGCGGAGGAACTCGTCGCCCACGGCACGCGCGAAATCACCCTCCTCGGCCAGATCGTGACGAGCTACGGCCGGCGGGAATTTCCGATGGCCGGCGGCAAATCCCCCTTCGTGCAATTGCTCGAACGCCTGCACGCACTGCCCGGTTTGCTGCGCCTCCGCTTCACCTCTCCCCACCCGGGCGGTTTTAAAACCGACCTCATCGACGCCCACCGCGATTTGCCCAAGCTCGGCGAATATGTCCATTTGCCCGTACAAAGCGGCTCGGACAAAATTTTGCGCGCGATGAACCGGCCCTACACACGCGACTCCTACCGCCGCCTCGTCGAAAAATTGCGCGCGGCCCAGCCCAAACTGTGGTTCTCGACCGACATCATCGTCGGCTTCCCCGGCGAAACAGACGAAGACTTTGCCGCGACGCGCGAATTGTTCGAGGAAGTCGGCTTCGAGATGGCGTATCTCTTCAAATACTCCACGCGCACCGGCACGCCCGCGGCGGAAATGCCCGACCAAATCCCCGCGGACGTGGCCGAGGCGCGGCACAAGGAATTGATGATGATTCTCGAAAAACGATCGCTGGCGCGCCACCGCGAACTCATCGGCACCACCCAGGAAGTGCTCGCGCAAGAGCCGGCCAAACGCCCCGCGGGCCGCCTACTCGGGCGCACGCGCGGTTACCGCAAAGTCTTTTTCGACGCTCCCGCCCGCCTGCTCGGCGAACTGGTGGATGTGCGCATCACCGGCGCCACCGTTGCCGCCCTGGCGGGGGAAGTGGTGGGAAAAGACGACGCCTGAACGGTGATTGAAATTTCAACCGCTATCCGCCATCCTCCAGCCCTTCATGTCTCTTTTCGCCATCACCCTGTCCGCCGCCATTTTGCTGCTCGCGCTGGGCGCGGCGTTGCTCTGGAGCGGAACGCCGGTCGAGCGCACGGCGAAGGCCTTTCCCCGCTCGACGGTCGCGGCGGTGGTATTTTTCGGCGCCGGGGCGCTGTGGTTCCTGCGGTTGCTGAGCCAGCTTGGCCCGGCGGACTTTGGCGACTACCGGCAGATTCTGGTGCTCGTCTTCGCCGCGGTGGGGCTGGGTGCGTTTTTTGTGAGCCGGGATTTTCTCGCCGTGCGCGGCGTGGCCGTGCTCACGCTGCTCGTGGCGCATCCGGCGCTGGCCTCCTCGATGGCGTACACGCCGCCGCCGCCCTCGCGCGTGTGGCTGAATGGCTTTGTTTATGTGGCGATTGCCCTCGCGATCTGGCTGGGCGCCGCCCCGTATCACGCCCGCGACCTCATCGCCTGGCTCTTTACCCGGCGCACTCGCGCGCGAACGTTAGGCGCCGCGTGCGTCGCGTATGGCATAGTGCTTGCAGTGCTCGCCTCGAACTACCATACTCTCCAATAAATATGCCGGCGCTCCCGACATTACCCGACGGTCCCGGGCTCATTTTCGTTTTTTCCGGGCCATCCGGCAGCGGTAAGACGACGCTGTGCGCGGCGCTCCTCGCGAACGTGCCGCGCGCAAAACGCCTGGTCACCTGCACCAGCCGCGCCCCGCGCCCCGGCGAAAAAGACGGCGTGGACTATCGTTTTCTCGACCCGCCGCAGTTTGAGGCCGCGCTCGCCGCCGGGGAGTTTTTTGAACACGCGCTCGTCCACGGCAACCATTATGGCTCGCGCCGCCGCGACGTCATCATGCTCCTCGACCAGCGCCAGGACGTCGTCTTCAACGTCGACGTGCAGGGCGCCGCCACCATTCGCAAGACCGCCGCGGGGGAGCCCATGCTCGCCGGGCGCCTCGTGACCATTTTCGTGATTCCGCCCCCGGTGGATGAATTGCGCAAGCGCCTTCAAGGCCGCTCGCACGACCACCCGGAAGAAATTGAGAAACGCCTCAAAGCCGCCGCCGAGGAAATTACGCATTGGAACGAATTCGACTACGTCCTCCCCAGCTCTTCGCGCGAGGCGGACCTGGAACGCCTGCTGACCATCTACCACGCCGAACGCCTCCGCGTGCGCCACGGCTCAAAGCCCCCGGCCGGATGGGAATACAAGCCGGCGTGAGAAACGGCGCGGTTGGTGAGGCACGTCTGTTTTGGAGTGCGGCGGCTTGACGCCGCTTTTTCGGTTTCAATCGGGGCCAGGTTCCAAAGCGGTGTCAAGCCACCGCACTCCAAAATCGTCGAAGACTATTTGCACAAAAGGCAAAACACCGCTGCTTGATGCTTTTTTCGCACTAAAGCTACGCTTAAAAAGGCGATTCCAAGAATCATCCCGTACATTCCCGGTTCTGGGATGGCAGCTATCCCTGTCACTCCACCTGGAACACCTGGACCCCCACCATCCAAACCGGAAATCAGCGGGTCATTTACGACTGCACCAGTGCTGGAATCGTAGGCGCTCACCGTCCCCAAATTATCGTGAGACACATACAAATTTCCTGCCAATACCGCTAAGCTAAATGATTGTTCTGAAACAGAAATTAGCGATGCGTTTATTGCTACCCCCGTGTTAATGTTGTAAACGCCGATGGGGCCTAAATTAGTCCCGCCAACAAGTGGATCATTGGCGACGAACAGACTTGTTCCTGCAATTGTAATGGCGAAGGGATTATCTAATCCAGTAACTAGCGAAGCGTTGATTGCCGTGCCGGTAGTTGCATCGTATTCACCGATCGTGCCATTGCCCCGATTGGCCACGAATAGGCTCGTTCCTGAAATAGCGATCCCAACAGGGTTATTCAGACCCGTAATAAATGCGGCGTTGATTGTTGCACCGGTGGTCGCGTCGTATTCGCCTATGTTGTTGTTATTGGTGCTTCCAACGAATAAATCATTACCGGAGACTGCAATACCAACCGGCTGAGATACACCGCCAACCAAGGCAGTATTTACTGTTGCGCCGGAAGTGGTGTATTCCCCAATTGTGTTGTTGTTGTAATTGGCAACATACAAATCACCACCTGAGATCGTAATCATTTGCGGGAAGCTTAACCCCGTAATGAGGTTGGCGTTAATTGTCGCCCCGGTATTCGCGTTATATGCGCCAATATTTCCAGTGTCTGAATTGGCGACAAAAATTTGCTGCGCATTGACCGGCTGAGCCAAAACCAAAACGGTCATGCAAGTAGCCAAGCTGAATTTCATTCCATGATACGATACGGTATATTTCTACCATGTCAACAGTTTGCCGGTGAGTCTAGCATGACGTGTGAATGCACTGAGCAACTTGCGCCACAATCTCAAGCACTTGCGGAAGCTGCATAAGCTTACGCAAGAACGAGTTGCTGAAAAAGCCGGACTGGATTTCAGACATTATCAGAGGATTGAAGGCGGCAAATGGCCTGGCCTGCAATTGCACACCGTCGAGTCTCTGGCGAAAGCGCTAAAGGTGGAAGTCTACGAGCTGTTTATGCCTCCGCCAAAATCGTGATTGCGGCACGACCGTTTTGGAGTGCGGCGGCTTGACGCCGCTTTCTGAATTAAGCATTAAGGCTGAACCCCAAAGAAAAGCGGTGTCGAGCCACGGCACTCCAAAGCTCGCATAAGCGAGCGCTTCCACCCTGCATCTTCGAGTCCGCCATGAATTGGCCGCACGCACCCGTTCATTGGCTGTTTGAACCCGGCGCCTACATGGTTACTGCCGGAACACACGAAAAGGCGTTTTATCTCAACACCCCGGCGCGCCTTGATTTTTTCACTGAAAGCTTGCTGACGACCGCCAAGGAGTTTGGCTGGGATTTGCGGGCTTGGGCGGTGCTGGCCAACCATTATCACTTTATCGCCAGTTCCCCGGAACAACCCAGCAGTTTGCGGAAATTCATCGGCAAACTTCACATGTTGACGGCTCGCCAACTCAACCAATGGGACAATCAACTCGGCGCAAAGTTTGGTTCCAATACTGGGACAGCCGCATCACGTTTGAGCGGTCCTATCTGGCCAGGTTAAATTACGTGCATTACAATCCAGTCAAACATGGTGTTACCGCCAACGCGACGAATTACCCCTGGTGCTCGGCGGCGTGGTTCGACCAAAATGCGCCGACGTCGTTTGTGAAAACCGTCAAATCATTCAAGACCGACAAGCTTAAGGTGCCGGATGATTTTTAACTCAATGGCAAACTTCTTGTTTTTTGGAGTGCGGCGGCTCGACGCCGCTTTTTCATTCCTAACGCGTTCAGAGCAAAATCTCAAAGCGGCGGCTCGACGCCGCACTCCAAAGTCGTCGAAAGCAATTTGCGCCAGAAGAAGAGTTTTATCCACTAATAAACACGAATTTTTATTCGTGGATAAATTATTTGGGCTGAATCTACTACCCCACGCTTAACGCCGCGCGGACGACGCGCTGGGGGTCGGGCAGCTGGATTTTTTCCAGCGGCATCGAGTAAATCGCCGGGGCGTCTATCGCCGACACGCGCTTGATGGGGGCGTCGAGCTCGTCAAACGCCTCCGACTGGATAAGGTGCGAGATTTGCGCGCCGACGCCGCAGAAGGGTTTGTTTTCCTCGACGAGCAGCACCCGGTGTGTCTTGCGCACGGAATTCAGAATCGTCTCCACGTCGAGCGGGCGAATGGAACGCAGGTCCACCACTTCGGCGGAGACATCGTGCTCCGCCTGCAAAATTTCCGCGGCCTTCAGCGCCGTCAGCACCGCGCGGCCGTGCGCGATAATCGAGAGGTCCGTGCCCTCGCGCTTCACGTCCGCCAAACCGAGCGGCACCAGGTAATCCTCCGCGGGCACTTCGCCCTTGTCGTTGTAGAGGATGGTGTTTTCCATCACGTAAACCGGATCGTTGTCGCGAATGGCGGACTTGAGCAGCCCTTTTGCATCATACGGCGTCGCCGGGCAGACCACCTTGAGGCCGGGCGTATTGGCGATGAAATTTTCCGGCGTGTGCGAGTGCGTCGCGCCGACGGACGTGCCGCCGTTGGCCGGGCCGCGAATGACGATGGGCAAATTAATCAACCCGCCGGACATATAGCGGATGCTCGCGGCATTATTAAAGACCTGGTCGAACGCCACATAGCTGAACGACCAAAACATGAATTCCATCACCGGGCGGATGCCCAGCATCGAAGCGCCGATGCCCAGGCCCATGAAGCCGGCCTCGCTGATGGGCGTGTCCACAATGCGCTTCGGCCCGTATTTTTCGAGCAGGCCCTCGGTGACCTTGTACGCGCCGTTGAATTGGGCAACTTCCTCGCCCATGATAATGACGTTCTCGTCGCGGTCGAGTTCCTCGGCCATCGCCTGGCGCAAAGCTTCGCGGTATGAAATGACGGGCATGGAAAAAATAATTTAGACTGAATCCCCGAAAAACATCCGGCCCTTGACGTTCGACTGGTCGGTGCGGTTGTCTTCCTCGAAATAAATGTCCTGCAAAATCGCCTCGGGCTGGGGGAACGGCGAATCATCGGCGAACTTGGCGGAGGCCTCGGCTTCGGCGCGGGCTTCCTCGTCAATTTTGGCGAGGGTGGCGTCGTCAAGCACGCCCTCGGCCTGGAGACATTTTTGGAAAAGCGTGATGGGATCCTTGTTTTCGCGGTAATCGGCGATTTCCTGCTTGTCGCGGTAAGTCTGGTCGGGGTCGGACATCGAATGTCCGCGGTAACGGTAGGTGAAAATTTCCAGCAGGGTCGGCTTGGATTCCTCGTGCGCGCGCTTCATCGCGGCGGCGATTTTCTCGCGGACTTCATAAAGAATGTTGCCGTTGCCCATGTCCCAGGCCATGTCGTAGCCGTCGGCGCGCTTGGCCAGCGGCTCGCCCGCACTGGAGCGTTCCTGGCTCGTGCCCATCGAGTACTTGTTGTTCTCGATTACGAAAATAACCGGCAAATTCCACAGCGCCGCCAGATTGTACGCCTCATGCACTGCTCCCTGATTCACCGCGCCATCACCCATGAAGGCGATGCAGCAGCCTTTAAGCCCCTTGTATTTCAGCGCGTAGGCCAGGCCCGCGCCAAGCGGAATCTGCCCGCCGACGATGCCGTGGCCGCCCCAGTATTTTTTATCCGGTGCGAAAAAGTGCATCGAGCCACCTTTGCCCTTCGAGCAACCCGTAACCTTGCCGGCCAACTCGGCCATGCATTCATTCATGGACATGCCGACGGCGAGGGCGTGCCCGTGGTCGCGGTAGGCGGTGATGATATGGTCGTGCTCGCCCAGGAGCGAAACCGCGCCGACGGCCACGGCTTCCTGGCCGATGTAAAGGTGCAGAAAGCCGCCAATCTTCCCTTTTTGATAAACCTGGACACTGCGTTCCTCAAAACGGCGGATGCGCACCATGTCGCGGTACAGGCGCAGTTTGTCGGCGGCGGTGAGGCCCGCATTGGCCGGGTGTTTGGCCAGGGCGGCCATGGCGCGCGGCTCCAGCTCGGGCTTGGGCGCGGCGGCGCGGGTGGCGGTTTTGGTGCTCACAAGTCGGTAAAGGGTTGGCCTTTTGGCAGAGCAAAAACCATGCACGGTTGCCCCCGAACCGGCAATGTTAAAAAAGTCCCGGGGTCCCAACGCACCCACGGGCCTCCGGTTGTTCCGGAGGCCCGTGGGCAAACTAATGAGTCTACGGTGACCGCCTTATAGCGAAGCCTGGGTCGGCGACGAGACGACGATATCGTTTTCGACATTGCCCGGGTTGGCTGCCGCACCGGCGATGTTGCCAATACTGTCCTTCGTTTCCTGTTTGACGACCGGCCCGCGCAGGGTGACCCGGCCTTTCAGCGTGGCAACTTCCACCATCCCGTTAACGTCCAGATTGCCTTCTTGGATCGATTTATAGATCTGCGCGGTCAGGTTGATGTCGTGCGAACTGGTGCCCTGCACGAGGACCACGGCGACCTTCTCGTTGGGGTCGGCCTGCGAGCGGTAGGAGATCGGCTGCCCGCCGGCGCCACTTTGAAAAATGACGTGCGGCTCCTCCGCGTAAGTCACTTTGGACACGTCCAGCACCAGCCCGTCGTGCTTGGCGTTGAAGCTGAGGAGCGTGGGCGCAATGATCGTTGAGTATTTAATCGCCGCGTTGAAGTGATCCGCCTCAATAAAGGTGTTGAGGATGAGCCCGCTCGGCACGTCCACCACGATGGTTTGGATGACTCCGAGATGCGTCCCGTGCGCATCGTCGACCGGCATGTTAATGAGTTTGCTCATTTTCTGCACATAGTCGAGGTTCACATAAGCCGCGCCAGGCACGGTGGTCTGGCCGGCCACACCCGGGGCCGAAAAGTACGGTTGTTGCCCAAAATAATGGTAGGCGGCCGCCATCTGCTCGGGCTGGGTGGATTCCTTCCACTTCGCCATGTCAAACGCGGGCGCAGCCTTAAACGCGTCCGTGCTGATGTTAATCATGTAGGCCTTCGTTTCCGGATTGGCAATCAATGCCCCCGGCGGCACGGCGACCGTCTTGCCCTCCAGGCGCAGAGTTTGGTCGGAAACCACCAGGACCTCGACGATGCGCCCGCCGGGCAGGTCGAGGGTGAGGTCCTGAATGCGGCCGAGCGGCTCGCCTTGCATGGTCGTGATTTTTACCTCGCTGAGGGAATTGAATTTCACTTTCGCGCCAAAATCGCCCTGGGCGGCCATTTGCGGGGGCGTCTCCACGGGTGGATTCTGGAGGGCTGGCGGAGCATCCGCAGCCTGGCTCCAAAGCGGCAGGCAAGCGACAAGCAGTCCGCCGGTGAAGAGAGATAGTTTCTGTTTCATGGGATTTTTATTTCTATATAGTGTGTTTGTTAATAAATGCGTGGCAGCCGACTTCGGCATGGGCGGACTATACGCCATGCCGGGCGTCAGGGATATGGGGCCTTACCCCACCCAAGAGGCAGTGCTAAAAGTAGGGTATTACCCCATCGCTATTTGGCGCAGATAAGTGTTTAATAGGAAGCAAGGGGAATCCCAGCCAGGGCCTGCTCGACAAAACACACGAAAAATGAAGACTGACCGCAGGGAATTAACCGCCCGCTACCTGGTCGCGCTTCGCGCCCATCTTGACAAGAAAAGCCCGGGCAATGGCGACAGTGCGCAAGGCCTCGGCCGTGCCGTCCTGGCGGGAGGCCTGGTCACGCTCGACCTCGCCCGCATGCACGAACACGCCATGGTCGTCCTCGCGTCGTCGTTCGGTGATCCCCAGACGCGCACCGATATGATTAAGCGCAAAGGCTTTTTTTTCACCCAGGCGCTCATCCCCCTCGAAGTCGCCCAGCGCGCCACCCAGGAGGCCAATTGGCATTTGCAGCAGCGCAATCAGACGCTGCGGGTGCACACCGCCGCCCTGGCCCGCGGCAACCGCCGCCTGGAACGCGAAGTCATCCGGCGCAAGACCGGCGAAGCCACCATCATCAAGGGCAAGGAACAGTACCGGGAGCTCTTTTTAAATTCGCAGATCATGCAGAAAAAGCTCCACCAGCTTACGCGGCAGATTATTTTCGCCCAGGAGGAGGAGCGGAAGGAAATCAGCCGCGAGCTGCATGATGAAGTCGTGCAAACCCTCGTCGGCATCAATGTTGAACTGGCCGCCCTTGGCAAGGGCACCTCGGTGAGCCTCTACGCCTTGAAGGCGAAAATTGCCCGCACCCAGCGCCTCGTGGAAAATTCTGTGAACGAGGTGCACCGCTTTGCCCGCGAATTGCGGCCGGCGGTGCTCGACGACCTTGGGCTTATCCCGGCGCTCCACGCCTATAGCAAAAGCCTGGCGGCGCGGAAAAAAATAAAAATTCAAATGACGGCCTTTGGCGGGGTCGAGGCGCTCGGCGCCACCAAACGCACCGTGCTCTTCCGCGTTGCGCAGGAGGCCCTGACCAATGTCGCCCGCCATGCGCAAGCCACCCAGATTAAAATGAGCATCAGCGAAATCTCGGGCGCCATCCGGATGGAAATTAACGACAACGGCAAGTCGTTCGAAGTCAAAAAGGCCCTCCTGGCCAAAAATCCCAAGCGGTTGGGCTTGCTGGGCATGAAAGAGCGCGTCGAAATGGTTGGCGGCAGCCTGACGATCGAATCCAGCCCCGGCCACGGCACCACCGTGTGCGCGGAAATTCCCTTTACTCACGAGAAAACAAAAAAATGACTCCCACAAAACCCATCACTGTTTTATTGGCCGAAGACCACGCCATCGTGCGCCAAGGGGTGTGCGCGCTGCTAAACGCGGATGGCGGCTTTAAAATCGTGGGCGAAGCGCGGACGGGCCGCCAGGCCGTCGATTTGGCCCAGTCCCTCCGGCCGAATGTCATCCTGATGGACATCGCCATGCCGGTGCTCAACGGCCTCGAAGCCACGCGGCAAATCCTCGCCGCCGACCCCGCCGCGAAGGTGATCGTGCTCTCCGCGCACAGCGACGACGAATACATCGAGCGCATGAACGCAGCCGGCGTGGCCGGTTTCCTCGAAAAACAAACCTCCGCCGAAGTTCTGACCAAGGCCATCCGCGAAGTCGCCGCCGGCAAAACATTTTTTAGCCCCGCCATCGCCAAGCGCCTGCAGGATGACTTCAGCCAGCCGCATGACCGGGCCGGTTTGCCCAAGGCCAACGGCCGCCGCCTGACTTCCCGCGAATCCGAAGTGTTGCAACTCGTGGCCGAAGGCGCGGCCAACAAACAGGTCGCCGTGGAACTTGGCATCAGCATCAAGACGGTCGAAAAGCACCGGCAACAACTCATGGACAAGCTCAATATCCATGACACCGCCGGGCTGACGCGCTATGCAATCTCCAGCGGCGTCATCGAAAACAGCGTCCAGTTAATTATCGTTTAGGCCGGGCGGGTGGGTTTCGCGCCCTTGCGGCGCTGGCGGTTTTACCCGGTAGGGTTATACCTCATGGCGAAGCATTCGCCGATGCTGTAATGTCCCGCTACCCGGATAACGCGGATACATTTTACCGTCATCATCGCGGCAATAAACCAACACCCAACCAACATTCTGCTATGAACAAACTCGAAATCAAAGGCGACTGGAACATCACCAAAGGCAAACTCAGGCAAAAATGGGCGGCCCTGACCGATAACGATCTGGATTTCATCGAAGGCCAGCATGAAGAACTCTTTGGCCGGATTCAAAAACGCACCGGCGAAACTCTCGCCGCGGTCGAAAAAGCCGTGCAGGAAGCCTGCGCCAGCTGCGGTGTGTAAACCCGCCCCGCCCAACCATCCTTAACCAATCTCCCATGCGAACCCTGAAAAATTTATTCCTCGACGAGCTGGCCGACCGTTACGATTCCGAAAAACGGCTCGTTATCGCCATGCCCGCCATGATCAAGACGGCCACCTGCGTCCGCTTGCGCAAATCCATCGAGTCGCACTTGATGGAGACCGAAGGCCACGTCCGAAAGGTGGAAAAAGTCTTCAAATTATTCGGGGAAAAACCCCGCTTGAATAAATGCAGCGCCATTCTCGGGCTGCTGGCCGAGGGCGCGGAAATTGCCGGCGATAACAAGGGCCTGCCGGTCATCAACGCCGCGCTTGTCGCCATTTTGCAAAAGATTGAACATTACGAAATCGCCTCCTACGGCTGCCTGCGCGAGTGGGCCGAAATGCTGGGCAACCCGCCGGCCACCGTGCTGCTCAAGGGAATTCTCGACGAGGAAAAAGCCTCCAACCAGGCGCTGCATAAATTGGCGCGTGCTTACTGCAACGACGAGGCGCTCAACGCCGCCGGCCATGGCTCCGGCAGCAAGCGCAAAAAAACCAAATCGTTCAAGCGCGCGGCCTGAAGTTCCTCCGCTCCACCCCGGTAGGGTTACGCCCCATAGCGGGCGGGACCGCGTTCGCGTATTCTATTCTCCACTCACCTGAAAACACTCTTTATGAACAAATCCAAATACCTTCTGCGCAGTCTGGCCGCCATCTTGCTTGGCGCCAATCTGCTTTTTAATTCCGGCTGCTTCCTTTTTGCGGTGGCCGCGGTGGGCGCGGCTGCGGCCGGCACCGTCGCCTATGTTGACGGCAAACTCGAAGCCACGTTGAACAATGGTTACGATTCCGTCGTCAGCGCCTCCAACAAGGCGATCGCCCAGCTGGAGTTCGCCAAGCCCGAGGAGCGCAAGGACGAGTTGTCCGACACCCTCGTCACCCACACCGCCAAAGGCGACCGCATCGAAATCGTCGTGACCAAGGCCGGCGATAAACTCACCAAGGTGAGCATCCGCGTGGGCACCTTCGGCGACCAGCAGATGTCCCAGACCATCCTCGACAAAATCAACTCCAACCTCTGAGGCCGTCACGGCTTCGCGTCCGAAGCCTCTTTGCCACCATTCATTCCTTAAAAATATGACCAGACTCATTTCCCTCGCCCTTCTCATCGGCGGCATCGTGCTCATCGTCTACGGGGTCCGGGCCACCGACTCGCTCGGCTCCGACTTCTCCCGGTTCTTCACCGGCTCGCCCACGGAAAAATCCATCTGGCTGCTCATCGGCGGCTTCGTCATGGCCGCCATCGGCGCGGGTGGCGTGCTGCGCGGCTCAAAGTCCTCCTAGCCCCAACTCTCCGCTCACCCTTACTCCTCCCCTCCCATGTTAAACTACGCCCTCGCCTTCCTCCTCATCGCCATCATCGCCGGCGTCCTCGGTTTCGGGGTCGTGGCGGGCACCGCCGCCCTCTTCGCCCGGGTGCTCTTCCTCATCTTCCTCGTTTTGTTTGTGGTCTCGCTCCTCCGCGGCAAGAAACCGTCGGCCTGAGCCGGAAAGTGCGCCGCCATTAATCTTGGCGCAAATCAAGAGTGATGCCCCATCGCCCCGGGATAGGGTTACATCCTTATGGCAAAACCGCGCAAGTGGCGTATGTTTTGTTCTAACTCCATGGCTTGATCACGAAGCCCATTCAGGATGAAAAGATCTGCCCATTTTATCCGCGCGCAGGCCGCCGGCTTGTTGGCCGCCAGCCTGCTTTTTATGACGGGTTGCCGCGTCTTGTGGCTCGGCGCGGCGGGTGCCACCGGCGCCGGCATCGTCGCATATGTTGACGGCAAGCTCGAGGACACGCTCGGTAACAATTACGACACCGTCGTCGCCGCCACCGCAAAGGCGATTACCCAATTGGAATTTGCCCAGCCGGAAGAGCGTAAGGACGGCTTGTCCGACACCTTCATTACGCACAACGCCAAAGGCGACCGGGTGGAAATAACCGTCAGCAACGTCGGCGAAAACGCCACCAAGGTCAGCATTCGCGTCAACACCTTTGGCGACCAGCAGATGTCCATGAGCATCCTCGATAAAATCAAAGCCAACCTGTGAGCCGCCGGCTGGCTGGGGCCAAACTTTATCCCAACCTATCCAACGCAGCCAACGGTGTGGTTCACGGATGGGCGAGAGTGCGGTAGGATGCGCGCCCATTGCGCATGAACCCACCCTGCCTTGCCGCCGCCGGCGACCCCGGCGCCACGGAGTATTACCAGTATTTCGTCATCACCGCCGCCGTGTTGGTGGCGCTTAAGCACGCCCTCGACTTGTGGAAGGCCCACCTGCGCCCGCCCGAGCCTGTGCCCCCGCTGCACAAGGAATACGCCTCGCGCGAAAACCTCGCTGTGCTCGACGCCCGGCTCAATGAACTCGGCGCGGACTTCGAGCGCCGCGCCGAGGACACGCACCGCACCTCGGCCGCCTCGCGGGAAAAAATTTACGAGAGCATCCGCGCGCTCGAACGCGGCGTCGCCGCCCTGCAGAAGGAGGCCGAGCTGCTGACCCAGCGCCTCCACCACCTCGACGCGAAACTCGACCGGCTCATCGAGCGCTTCACCTTCCACTCCGAGGAATGACCATGAACGCCGAACAACGCCTCCTGTTGCGCCAGGCCCTGCTCCTCCAGCTCGCTGCCGCCGCGCCGGCCTCGCTGCCTCCGGCCACCTTGCGCCACGGCGCCGCCCTCGCGGGCTTCCGTCTCGACGAGGCGCAACTGCCAGCCGAGCTGGATTACCTCGCCGGGAAAAACCTTCTCGAAATCACCCCCGCCGCGTTGTCCCGCGGCCTCCCGCGCGCCCGCCTCACCGCCACCGGTCGGGACTACCTCGAGGCGGAAAATTTGCTCTGAATTTCAAACTATGAAATCAGGCCATCCCGCGGCCAAGCCCGCGTTCACCCGCCATTTGCAAACTGTCCGCCACGCGCGCGAGCAGGTTGACCAGGCCATCTCCGCGCTCGACCAGGCCCGCGGCCACGCCAACCACGCGGTTAAACTCATCGGGGAATATATGTTCGACCATCTCTGCGAGGAAAAACGGGCGGAACTCACTCTCCCTAAACTCAACCACGCCAGCGGCATCACTCGCCGGCTCGCTGAAAGCATTCAAAAACTCAGCTCGCTGGAAACCGCCGCCCGCGCCGAAGCCAAAGAATATGCCCGCACCGTCCTCATCAAATCCGGCCTTCCGCCCGACCTCCGTGAAGAACTCGAAAAAGAACTGCAACTGATGGAATGAAGAACTGATGCGACCAAAGCGACTGAGGGGAATGCCGCCAGTCATCGTCAGGTGAAAAATCCAACCCGAGCCAATTTGCCTGCAACCTCCTGCCTCTCAGCGTTCACTCGCATCCTTGGTCGCTTCAGCCGCCTCAGTGCCCTCAGTCGCTTGCTTCAATGCTCTTCCTCCCCTACCAACTCCGCTGGATTCAGGACGACTCCCGCCTCAAGTTGCTTGAAAAATCCCGGCAGATCGGGATGTCCTGGGCCACCGCCTACGCCCTCGTGCGCCGCCAGGCCGCCACCGACGCCCGGCTCGACGCCTGGGTCGCCTCGCGCGACGAAAACCAGGCCCGCCTCTTTCTCAACGACTGCCGCAAATTCGCCAAAGTGCTCGACCGCGCCGCCCGTTCTTCCGGCGCGCAAGTGCTCCCCCAGCCCGACCGCGCCAACACGCAATCTCTCCTTTTCGCCAACGGCACGCGCCTGCATTCGTTATCCTCCAACCCCGATGCCCAGGCTGGCAAGCGCGGCGCGCGTGTGCTCGACGAATTCGCGCTGCACCCCGACCCCCGCCGCCTCTACGCCATCGCCTACCCCGGCATCACCTGGGGCGGTCAGCTCGAAATTCTCTCCACGCACCGCGGCGCGCAGAATTTCTTCAACCAGCTCGTCCTCGAGGCCCGCCATGGCGGCAACCCGAAAAATTTCTCCCTCCATCGCGTCACGCTGCAAGACGCCCTCGACCAGGGCTTCCTGCCCAAGTTGCAGGCCAAGCTGCCCGCGGACGACCCGCGCTGCGCAATGGACACCGCCGCCTATTTCGATTTCATCCGCGCGTCGTGCGCCGACCCCGAGACATTTCTGCAGGAGTACATGTGCGTCCCCGCGGACGAAACCACCGCCTTCCTGCCCTGGGAACTCATCGCCGCCTGCGAATACGCCGAGGGCGAGGCCACGCCGTTCGACATTTCCGCGAAAGACCCCAAGCCCGGCCGCGAATTATTTCTCGGCGTGGACATCGGCCGCGTGCACGACCTGACCGTCTGCTGGCTGCTCGAGCGCGTCGGCGGCGTGCATTTCACGCGCGAAATCCTCGCACTCCAGAATCAGCCCTTCGCGCGCCAGGAGGAATTATTGTGGGAGCGACTCGCGCTGCCCGGCCTGCGGCGCGCATGCCTCGACAGCACCGGCCTGGGCCGGCAACTCGCCGAACGCGCCCAGGAGCGTTTTGGCTCGGCCCGCATCGAGGCGGTGAATTTCACGGCGCCAGTAAAAGAAGACCTCGCCTACGGCCTGCGCCAGTTGTTTGAAAAGCGCGCACTCCGCCTTCCCGCGCAAAAGGAGGTTCGCGCCGATTTGCGCGCCATAAAAAAGACCGCGACCAGCACGGGCCACCTGCGCTTCGCCGCGGACCGCGGCCCCGGCGGCCACGCCGACCGCTTTTGGGCCCTCGCCCTCGCCGCGCACGCCGCGCGCAATTTCACCGGCCACGCGCGCTATGAAAATTCCGCCCGCCTCGGCGTCGAGCGCCCGCCGCGGCCATTGGCTTTGTGACGTTTGTGGCGAATGCTTGGCCCGCGCTGCTCCGCCACCACCAAAGCGCGGAGCCTGGGCTAAAACACCCGGTTTCCTCCGCTGCCTGCTTCATAAAAAAATCGACCGAGCCTTCAGCCGGCCCGCCTTCGCGTCCGCCTGGCCGGAAGAAACCAGAACTTAACGGCGGCGTCATGCTGTCGTCATGTTCGCAGTGCATTGTGGCCCCACTTCGGAATTTAAAAATCAGAACCATCCGCTCTCGGAGAATTTTACTTCCCTTGCGAAACCCAACCAACCATGAACACCACGCTTAAAAACGGCCTCACCTTTCTCGCCACCGCCTTCGCGCTGCTCGGCGCGCCCGCGCTGCACGCGCAGCTGCTCACCTTCGATGTCGACCTCAACACCGCGGCCTTGAACAGCCAGAACAGCGCCAATGCGCCGTTTTACCTGGACCTCCAATTGAACTACGGCAGCACCCCGCAACCCTCGAGCACGGTGACGCTCTCCGACTTCCAGTTCACGGGCGGAAATGCGTTGGGCTCCGCCACGACGAGCGGCTCGGCCTCCGGCAGCTTGGGCTCCACCGTCTCGCTCACCGCCAGTTCCTCCAGCCAGTTCAACGAGCTTTTCCAGCAATTTTCTTCCAGCACCACCGACATCAATTTCCACGCCCTGGTCTCGGAGAGCGGCGCGGGCACCGTCCCGACTGAATTTGCCACCGCCATTTTTGACAACTCCCTGGGCTCCCCGGCGCCGCTCTTCACCTCCGCGCCGGACACGCAGAGCCTGGTGCTGCTCAACCTCAATCCCACGAACACCATGGCCAATGTCGGCGCCTTCACGAGCATCTCCTCGGCGGATGGCAATACGCCCGTCACCGGGATTTCGGCCACGATTACCCCCGTCCCGGAGCCCTCGACCACCGCGGCGATATTGGGCGGCGCGGTGTTGCTGTTCGCCTTTTGCGCCCGACGCTTTCGCAGACTGCCGCTGGCCGGCACCCCGCCCTCCCCGACTTTCGACTAGTATTCCCGCTCGCGACCACCACCGACCAACCAACCTAAAAATAATTGCCTCATGAACATCTCCTCTAAATTCCTGAAGAAATTCGCCGTGGCCTGCGCCTGCGCCACCAGCCTGCTGCCAGCCACTGTCCACGCCCAGCAGCAGATTGGCCACATCTTCTACATCCTGCTTGAAAATCGCAACTTCACCGCGGGCACCGACACCTCGGGCGGCTCCGTCGTCCTTGGCAACGCCGCGGCTCCGTATATCAACAGCCTCATCACGCCCGGCAACCCCAACGCCGCGCAAGTGTCCTATTGCACCGCCTATCACAATGTTCTGGCCCTGCCCGGCGGCACCATCCTGGCCAATTCCATCCATCCCTCCGAGCCAAACTACGTCTGGTTCGAAGCCGGCTCGAATTTGAGCAAGCTGGACGACAACGACCCGTACGGCACTGGCAGAAGCGTGCAACAAATTGCCAACTTCCTGGCCAATAATACGCTCGTCTCCGGCCAAAATATTTCTGGATTGCTGAACAGCGCCGGCTTCACTTGGAAGGCCTACGGCGAGGGCACCAACCTCATCACCGCCAACGGCACCAATTCCAACGCGGCCATCGCCGGCCAGCACTTGACGGCGACCCTGGAGTTGGAAGCGAATTGGACGGTTCCCCTGGTCAGCTTCAGCGGCAGCAATGTGACCTACCTCAATCCCTACAACAACAGCACCCAATGGAACTTTGCGTGCAAACACACCGGCTCCTTGTTCTTCCCGGATACCAACGGCAGCAATGTCACCACCGCCAACGTCTCCACCTCCAATCCCTTCTCGCAGAACTATCCCCCGCTCGCGCAGCTGGCCACCGACCTCGCCAACAACACGACCGCCCAGTTTAACGTCATCACCCCGGACCAGTTCAATGACATGCATACCGCGCTGACCGGCGGCTTCACCTACCAGGGCACGCATTACACCGGCGACCTCGCCCAAGTGGCCCAGGGCGACAATTTCCTCTCCATCCTCGTCCCGCAAATCATGGCTTCGCATGACTACCAGAACAACGGCATCATTGTCATCTGGACGGATGAGACCGAGGGCACAAACCAGAACGACTTCAACCACACGCTGACGGAAATCGTCATCTCCCCGCTGGCCAAGGGCAATGCGTACGCCAGCAACCTCAACTACACGCACTCTTCGGACCTCAACACGCTGCAAAAAATCTTCCAGGTGACCGCGTTCACACCGACCGGATTCCTCAACGACGCGGCGAACGCCTCCAACAGCTCCAATGGCGCAACGGGCGCCGGGTTCGGTACGGGCACCGCCTTCGACCTGTCGGACCTGTTTCAATCCAACATTATCCCCACGACCATCCCGTCCATGAAAATCGTTCCGAGCGGGTACGTTCTCAACCGTCGCACCAACAAGGTTACGCAGACGGTCACCGTCACCAACCTCTTGAACGCAGCCATCACCGGCCCCATCTACCTCGCCGCCGGCAACCTCTCCGCCAACACCGCGATGGCCAATAGTGCCGGCGTTACCCAAAACAACACCCCCGGCAGCCCCTACGTCCTGGTCACCGGGTCGCAGCTCGCCGCGGGCGCTTCCACCACCGTCACCCTGCAATTCACGCCGCCGGCGACCGGCAGCATTACCGATTCCCTCTTCCTCATCACCGGCGGCACGCCCTGATTCGTCGAATTTAAAACATCCCGGCGGGGCCATTCTTTGGGGTGGCCCCGCCTGATTATTTAGCCCTCCGCCAGCATGTGTAAATTGCCCCTGCTTTTAGCCGGCGCCCTGCTGGCCCCCGTCGCTCTTTTCGCGCGCAACAGTGAGGGCGGTTACGTGCAAACCAACCTCGTCGCCAACAAAGCGGAGTATCATCCGCAAATCGTTGATGAAAACATGATCAACGCCTGGGGCATCGCGCTGCGGCCGCCCGGCGCCGGCGGTCATATCTGGGTCTCCAATGCCCGCACCGGCACTTCCTCCGAATACATCGGCGATGTGCCGGGCAACCCGCTCCATCAAGACGGCCTGAAGCTCGTCGGGCTCGACCAGCCCGGCTTCACCGACCACGGCTACGCCTTCCTCACCGGCCAGGCCTACAATTCCGCCAGCGATATCCCCAACCAGCCGGTGGAATTCCCCGTCTCCGGCCCGGCCGACAACCATACAACCTCGCCGCCGCAGCCCATCAAGGACGGCTTTTCCGGCTCGGCGAAATTCGTGTTCGCTACGGAGGACGGCTGCATCAACGCCTGGAGCGCCAACACCGCGGTCGCCATGTGCACCGCGCCCGTCATCATCAATTATTCCAAGACGGCGCCCTCGCTCCCCACCCGGGTCAACAGCGTTTTTACCGGCGTCGCGCTTACCAACAACGCCTTCAACTCGGACGCCTACACGAAAGCCGGTGGCAATCATCTCTTCGCTGCCGACGTCCGCAACAACGTCATCCGGGTCTTCGACAATAAATGGAATGATGTCACCACCACTTTTCATTTTCAGACTCCGGACAGCGTCGGCCACCTGCACCCGTTCAACATCGTTGATTTGAACGGCCATCTCTTCGTGGCCTATGCGGACTTCGATGACGAAAGCGACGAAGGCCAGGAGCAAATCCTCGGCGCCGGCCTCGGCCACGTCGTCGAATACAATGAAGACGGCACGCTGGTGAAGGATTTCCGCACCAAGGGCGTGCTCAATGCTCCCTGGGGCATGGCCCTCGCCCCCGCCAGTTTTGGAACGTTTGCCAACGACCTGCTCGTCGCCAACTTTGGCGACGGCACCATCGCGGCCTTCGATCCCGCCTCCGGTGATTTCGCTGGCTACCTGCGCGACGCCGACACCAAGATTATCTCCATCGACGGCCTCTGGGGCCTGACCTTCGGCAACGGCCACAGCCTGGGCGACGCCAACGCCCTTTACTTCACCGCCGGCCCGAACGGTGAAGAAGACGGCCTCTTCGGCCGCCTCAATCCCCGCCCCGGCCAGGTTCCAAAAAATTAAATCGGCTCGCGCCGCCTATTTCGGCCCGATCGATCCCACCCCGCTGACATTCTTCCGCACGGTCGGCGGGTTGCCCTTGTACTGCACGCTGCCTGTGCCGGAGACCGTCGCATCGAGCGACTGCGAGGCGTAAACCTCCGCGCTCGCCGCCCCCGAAATCACCACTTGCACATTCTTCGCCACCAATTGCGACGCTTCCACGCTCCCCGCGCCGGAAAGCTGAATCGCCAACGCCTCGGCCTTGCCCGTCAGGTGCGCATCACCCGCTCCGGATATGTTCAGCTCAAAATTTTTGGAGTCCAGCCCCACGGCATGAATATTGCACGCCCCCGACACCGCCACCCCATCCAGCGTCGGCGTGGTGATCTTCACCTTCAGCCCGCGTGAGGTGTTATAGCTCTCCTTGGAATAAATATGCAGCGTATCGCCCTCGACCTTGGTCTGGATGAGCGGCAGCAGGTTGTCGTCGATGGTCACCACGACCGTGGTGTTTGCCCCGATTTCCGTGTCCAGCGTGGCCGACCCTTCCACCGAGATGCGCGAAAACGTGCCCACCGTCCGGTTCTCCGTCGCCTCCTTGCCGGAACCTTGAATGCCGCTGGACATCGGGCACCCCGCCATGCCCAACACCGCCAGGCCGACGACGCCAAACCGGAACAACCAGGACAAGGGAGTAATCGAAAATTTCATGAGAGAATGGGGGTTGGATGAATCGGGCAGATTGCCCTATCCCTTATTTAAGCCTTTGCGGCGGTTTGTTACCACCCAAGTTTGCATTTTTGAGACCCTTGTTCAATAAATCTATCGAATAGGCATCCGGACATTTCGTAGCACGTTGGCTACGCCCCCCTTATACCCACTTGCGTTTAGCAATTGATATACGGCCATTTGCGAAAAAATGGAGCTTTTTGCGGATACCGATGGGTTAAATGAGTGGAAAAAGGCCGTAGGCCACCCTTAAGCCCGTTGCCACCTGAGAAATACTGTTTCTCAGACGGTGCCTTCTGGCACAGCAAACTCGGAAAAAGGTCGGCTTGCATTGGGCGCCCTGTGTGATAGGGTAACCAAGGCGGCTCAATGTTGAGCCGTTTCACATACATAAGTTCGGCAAAGAAAGTTTCCCCATGACCACAGAAATTACCTCAACCCAAATGGGTGCCGGTGATCCCAAGGTGCCCTTCAATGCAGCGGCACCTTTTGTTTTTTTGTCAGGATTCGTAAACGTAGCCTTGGCAATCCTGCTCTTCAATCGCGGCGCCAACGTCGTCGGCGCCATCCTGGCAGTCGCGCTGC
>Ga0206864_1148_pt1 | contig 23488 bp, 21 predicted proteins | sample Alteio_BWOrgCont_42_FD_152632 | JGI IMG/M metagenome (GOLD analysis project Ga0206864, IMG submission 152632) | Enriched cells from forest soil in Barre Woods Harvard Forest LTER site, Petersham, Massachusetts, United States -... | ecosystem: Environmental > Terrestrial > Soil > Temperate forest >...
ATAAAACATTCACTGATGGCGACGTAATAAAAGATGTTTACATCCTCAAAAACGGCAAAGCTGAAAAGGCCGATTACCTGGTTACCGACACACGCATGCAGATCAAATTGGCAGACACACTTCGTTCAGGCGGAACTAAATTGCAGATCGGGATCGAATACTCCTTCAAGGTGCCCGAATATGGCACCGACCGCATGGGCCGCAAGTTTTATAAGGACGGATGGGTATACGAAATTGCCCAATGGTACCCCCGCATGGAAGTTTTTGACGATGTTACCGGATGGAACGTGATCCCTTACATGGGCGCATCGGAATTTTACCTGGAATACGGCAGTTTTGATTATACCATTACCGCACCGGCCAACCTGGTTGTAGTAGGCTCGGGCGAACTGCTCAACCCAACAGAAGTACTCACGCCGGTAGTTTTAAGCAGGCTTGCAACTGCGCGTAACAGCGACAAAACCGTTATGATAAAAGACACAGTCGACCTGAATAACAAAACTTTTTACCCGCAAAAGCCTACGCTTACCTGGCATTTCTTTTGTAAAAATGCCCGCGATGTATCGTGGGGGGCTTCAAAAGCCTTTATGTGGGATGCGGCGCGCATCAACCTGCCCAGCGGCAAAAAGGCCCTGGCACAATCGGTTTACCCGGTTGAAGCTAAAGGGCAGCATGCCTGGAGTCGCTCCACCGAGTATGTGAAAAATTGTATCGAATTATATTCCAACGAATGGTATGAATACACCTACCCGGTTGCTACGAACGTGGCCGGTACCGTAGGCGGTATGGAATATCCCGGTATTGTTTTCTGCGGATCTGACAACCAGGACGGCGGCCTTTGGGAAGTTACCAACCATGAGTTCGGGCACAACTGGTTCCCGATGATCGTTGGTTCAAATGAACGCAAATACGCATGGATGGATGAAGGTTTTAATACTTTTATCAATAAGGTTGATACCAAAGTATTCAATAACGGCGAATATTACGAAAAGGCCGACTACCAGAAGGCAGCGCCCAATATGTTTGCGCCGGAATCGGACGCGATCATGAACACGCCCGATGTTATTCAGCCTGATTACCTTGGCTATGCAGCTTACGAGAAGCCGGCATTGGGTTTAACCATCCTGCGTGAGCAGGTGCTTGGCGAAAAACGTTTTGATTTTGCTTTCCGGACATACATCAAACGCTGGGCCTTTAAACACCCCACCCCATGGGATTTCTTCCATACGATGGACAATGCCGCAGGCGAGGATTTGAGTTGGTTTTGGCACGAATGGTTCTTTACCACATGGACACTCGACCAATCCGTTAAGCAGATTGACTATGTGGATGGTGACCCCTCAAAAGGCGCGCTGATTACCATCGAGAACCTGGGCGGACTTGCCCTGCCCGTAACCGTGTTTGTGAAGGAGGATAACGGCAACAGCAATACCGTTAAATTACCTGCCGAAATATGGCAGCGCGGCGGCACCTGGACCTTTGCTTATAAATCCACGTCAAAAATCGATTATGCCATTATCGACCCCGACCACCGGCTGCCCGACGTTAATCCTGAAAACAACGGCTTCAGCGGCATCGCTATCGACAAAAACGTTACTGCTGCATCAGTGGTGAAAACCTACCTGGATGCCATAGGCGGCGACGAAAAACTGAAAGACGTTAAAGACCTTACCGTTACTTCCGAGGGAAATATACAAGGCGTTGACGTTGTACGCCTGAACGAATACAAAAGCCCCGGTAAGTTTTACCAGGACATCACTGTTCCCACTTATGGTAATATGAACGCCTACCATATAGTGATCAACGGCGATAGTTTGAATGTTAAACAAATGAACAAGCCGACGCCGATCAGCAACGACATGAAAGCCCCGGTAAGGGCCCGGTACAAGCTGTTCCCCGAACTTGATTTCGGCAAGGATGGTTATACCATGGTGCTTTCGCCGGTATTGAAAGTGGTGAATAACCAATTGGCTTATATGATCACCGTTACCTCACCCGATGGCGTTAAGGTGAATTATTTTTATGATACCAAAACCGGGCTGAAGGTTGAACAATATACCGCAGTACCCAACAGCACGGTAATGGAATGGAGCGACTATCAAAGTATCGACACAGGCATTAAGATCCCCTTCGACGAAAAAACAGCGGTTGTGGGCCAGCCGATAGAATTTAAAGTGAAAAGCGCCAAAGTAAATACAGGTTTATCGAATGACCTATTTAAATAAGCGGACGGTAAAATCTGCCCTGATTTTTATTGTACTGTTATTTTGCTTAACAGCAGCCATGGGTCAAAAACCTATGGCTGTTTATTATTTTAAGAATTCAGGGTTCTTGCTGCCTACCATAAAAGAAGCGGATTATATAGTAACCATTCTGCCGCCCGATACCAGTGTAGACAAAAAGCTCCTGGTGGTTAAGGCTTACTACCCTAACGGCAAAATAATGTACATCAGCAATACAATGACCGATCGGCTAACACCGCTTGACCCGAAATTGCCAGGCTTTTTTACCGTTGGTCTGCAGGGTGGCTATATGTCGTTTTTCCCAAACGGGCATAAAATGCATCTTCGAAACTACCGGGACGGCGTGGCTACCGGGCAGGAACTGAATTATTATCCCAACGGGCATTTATATTGCACAAGAATTTATGGGGATGATAAGAAAAGCACGTGCGATAAATGCCTCGATTCAGCCGGCAATGTCTTGTGTGAAAACGGGGCAGGGACCTGGATAAATTTCTTCGACGACACTTTTAGCAAAAAATACCTCATGGGCACGGTGGTTAATGGCCTGGAGCAGGGGGAATGGCACGGTAAGTTCAATGATACGCTGAGCAATATAGGCTTTTACAAAGACGGCGCTCTAAAAACAGGAGCCTATATTGATAAGAATAACATAAAAACATATTATCAAGTTGATTCAGTGCCACAATTTCCCGGGGGACTTAATGGTTTCGCAAATTATCTTGGACATAACATCCGGTATCCTGCTATAGACAGGGAAAATAATACGCAGGGCCGGGTGATTCTGGGTTTTATATGTGAACCCGATGGGAGCCTTGACGAAATAAAAGTGCTACGAAGTGTGTCGAAAACTATAGATGAAGAATCGGTCAGGGTATTACAAATTTCGCCTAAATGGACACCGGGCCTGGTGAATGGTCAGCCCGTCCGCGTCGCCTATAGCATACCGATAAATTTCACCCTTGGTTACAAATAAATCTCATTTATGAAAAAATATATTTTGCTTGTTTTCGCTATTGCCGCAATTAAGACCACGTATGCTCAAAAGGATACTTTGGTTTATTTTCTAAAAAACTCCGGCCAAAAAGTAAGCACGAAGGATAGTGCAGACCTGGTGTTATCGATTCTGCCGCCGGATCAAACCATTGATAAAAAGGTATATGTGGTTAAAGGATATTATCTGAACGGCCAAATACGGCTTACCGCGGGATCGCTTACACACGGCTTACCGCTAACACTGGAAGGCACTTATACCGATTACTTTCCCAATGGTAATAAAATGAGTATAAAAAACTTTAATAACGGTAAAAGAATTGGCGATATGATCGAATATTACCCGAATGGTAAATTTTATCACCGACTGGGATATGCTGACGATATTGATCATCAAAACGAAATATTATTTAAAGATTGCAGCGATTCAACGGGGAAGATCTTGGCTAAAGATGGCAATGGTTATTGGATAACATACGGGGGGAATTTTTCACGAATCCTCCAGCAGGGCAAAGTTGTTAAGGGTCATCGTGATAGCGTCTGGATCACGTTTTTGCCCAATGGGCGACGTGATACTGCAATATATAAGGACGGGGTCAACCTTAGGGGACCAAACGGCGCCGTGTTTACTTCAGTTGAGCAGGTGCCTGAATTCCCCGGCGGTCTTGATGCTTTCGCCAGGTTCCTTTCCAAAAATGTGACCTATCCTGACGAAGCACGACACAGCGGTATCCATGGCCGGGTAATCATAAGCTTTGTTTGTGAAAAGGACGGCAGCCTGACGGATGTAAAAGTCGCACGCGGCATCGGAGGCGGTTGCGACGAAGAAGCGGTTAGGGTGATTAAAATGTCCCCCAAATGGAAACCGGGTATTCAAAACGGCAGGCCGGTTAGGGTTGCTTACAATGTTCCGATAAATTTTAACCTGGGTAATTGACAGGATCATCTCCAACTATTCATCACTACGGCGCCGGTGGTGCTTCTTTTTGTGTTTCGGCTCCGGAGCATGCTTTTTGGTTTTTTTCGGAGGACTTGATTCAGTGGTGACGGGTTTGGGCGCAGATCTAACCGCTGTGCTAACATTCGTCGAATCCTTATTCACTTGCTTCACGGTGAATTCGTTGTCCCTTAAACCATATTCTAGCTGCCTTTTCTGGCCGGTAGGTTTGGCGCCGGCATCAAAAAGCGGGAACTCCCGCATCAGTTTACCCTCCTGCACATAAAAATTATCTTCTCCACGGTAGCCCTGGCGTTGCTGTTTGGTCAAATATGGAAAATCTAATTTTTCCGCATGGCCGTTGGTGTACTCAAATGCGTAAACGTTGATGTAATTGCTGGTATCGGTCCCTTTCGCCTCAATAATGATCTCAGGGTTGCCATCCAAATCCATGTCGGTATTAAAAACGTCTACGATGGTACCGATTAGATCACCTGTGGTCGTAACATATCTCGCAGCGGCGGAATCGGAATGTAGGATGGCAAACGCGCCGGTTTTGGTCTGCCCCCTGCCCCAGCTAACTACATCATAGTCCTGGCCCGGCGATACTTCAATCAGCTTGTGGTAGCGAAACGGAGGTGTTAGTTCTGGTGTTTTTGGCTCCGGGACAAGTGGCAAATCATGCCCGCGATCATTGCCGCAAGCGGCAAGGAAGCCACCTCCGCAAAGTATCAAGCCATATAAAACCTGCCGCCTTTTCATTATTTTCAATTATGCAGCATATCCGCCGCTGTAATTTCTCCTTTGGGTTTCCCCGGTGTGGTGATCAATGTCCTTACGACGCCGGTATTCCCGTTATCAAAATACTTGATCGTGACCTTGTGATACCCCTTCAATAACGGCAACGAGCCTCCCTGTTCAAAAACGCTGTGCCTGCCGTCATTATCAACCACCAACTGATCATCCACAAACAATTGCGACCCATTGGCTGATATCGTCGAAAATCCATAATCGCCGTCGGTATCCGCGTGGATATAACCGGTATATATAACGCCAAAGCCTTTGATATTATTTTTGAAGGCAGCGGTGCTTAATGTTTGTGTGACGCCCGAGTCGATCGCAGGCGCTTTGGCCAGTTGGTCAACGCTTTTAAAATCACCGCTAAGCAGCACATATTTCATCCCTCTTGCTGTTGCGGTAAAGCTGACCCCCGGCAAAGGTGTCTGATTATACATTCGTTCATGTACTACAACACTTTTTTTACCGGAAGGTGTGATCACAACTGCTTTAAGGTCGCGGTATTGATCAGATGGGACAGGATATACCATTGGCGCCGAATATTCTATATCGGTTTCGCGGGGGTCGTAATCGTCTATGGTATAATAAACCTTCGACCCGGTAACAGAAGGCTTCAGATTTACCTTTAACTGGCTGCCGAAAACGATCGTGTCCTGTAGACCAATAGGAGTGGGAACCTTGTAGTCGAGCCCGGCCGCATCAAATTTAGCCAGTTGGCCCGGTAGCCGGACATTGGCAAAATCATTGAAATTCTTATGGTCAAGCGGGGTCCAGGCAACTTCGGACAAGGCTAACATCCGTGGCAATATCATATATTCCACTTTGTTGTCGGTAGGGATGTATTCGGTCCATAAATTCGCCTGCACGCCGATCACATATTTTTGCTGATCCGGCGTCAAAACATCCGGGATTGGATCGTAACTGTAAACCTTACTTAAGGGATCATATCCGCCAATACTGAGCGGCTCCTGCTCCTGTTTGCTCTGCTGCTGATCAATATACATCCCTCCGCTGCCCGGCGTCATGATCACGTTATGATTTTGCTGCGCCGCCGCAATGCCGCCCTCCTCGCCTCTCCAGCTCATGACGGTCGCATTCGGCGACAAGCCACCTTCCAAAATCTCGTCCCATCCAATGATGCTCCGGCCTTTGGAGTTGACAAACTTTTCCATGCGCTGTATAAAATAGCTTTGGAGCTCGTCTTCCGTTTTCAGACCCAGGTCTTTCATCAGTTTTTGGCAAAAGGCCGACTTTTTCCAGGCATCCTTTGGCGCCTCATCACCGCCGATATGGATATACTTGCCGGGGAAGAGGTCCATCACCTCGGTTAAAACATCCTGCAAAAAGTTGAACGTTTGTTCCGACGGGGAGTAAATGTCAAAAAACACCCCCCAGGTTTGGGCCACCTGGTATGTTTGCTTTGGGTCGCAGCTATATTCCGGGTACGAGGCCAGGGCCGCTTCCGAGTGGCCGGGCATCTCAATTTCAGGCACTACGTTGATAAAGCGGTCGGCTGCATATTTCACCACATCGCGTATCTGGTCCTGGGTGTAAAAACCGCCGTAAGGTGTATTATCATATTGCTGTGGGGTACGGTCACGGTAATTGCCGATCACGGTTTGCGTACGCTGGCTGCCAATCTGCGTAAGCCGCGGGTATTTTTTTATCTCGATGCGCCAGCCCTGGTCATCTGTGAGGTGCCAGTGAAAATTATTCAGCTTGTAGGCAGCCATCAGGTCGATGTATTTTTTGATAAACTCAACCGAAAAAAAATGCCGGCAAACATCCAGCATCATGCCACGGTAAGCAAAGCGGGGATAGTCGGTTATTTGCGCACAAGGCAAATTTGCAGTTGCGGTTCGGTTTGCCGGGATAAGCTGGATGAGCGTTTGAATGCCGTAAAATAGGCCGGCGCCTTTGCCGGCCACCAATATTTGCTGTGGGGTTATGGTTAGGCGGTAACCCTCTGGTGGAAGGTTATCCGTGCCAAGGGACGTTAACACGATGCTGTTTACGGCACTTTTGCCATTATTGGGTTTGAGCTGCACCCGCAGCATCACGTTATTTTGAAGGTAATCTGCCAGGAAAAGGGCTGATTTATTGGTGACGCTATCGGCAAGGATGGTGGTTTGCTGGCTTAAAACAAATACGCCTGTAATTTTTTTGAGCGTCACCGGGGCGGGAATGATCCCCAGGTTTGGGTCATTGGCCTGGGCATCAGCCACGCCCGAAAAAGCTATCAAAACGATACTAAACAGCCATAAAGTCCTTTTAAGCATATAAATTGGTACTGTTAACTACGAGGCGGTGAAGTTAACAGATTTTAAAAAATATAAACAACGTCGCCGATGTAAAAAATCTGCGGCAGAACGATCCGACAGATATCGGATTCATCGTTTGAGAAGACAGATGATTCCGCTATTTCTTTCCTGGTTTAGCTGCTTCAGCCCCAACAGCCTCAGTAGGTTTGGTTTTTTTGATATCATGCGGTCGTTTTTTGCCCCATGAACCCATTGCAATCTTACCCTTTTTTGTCTTCTTATCGCCTTTACCCATGATGTTATAATTTGGTTATGTTAATTGATATATGTTATCCTACCTACAAAATTTGCTACTCACGTCCGCACATCTTCCCTCATCTGCACATCTGCACATCTGCACATTCGCATATCTGCACATCAGGCGGTTACCACATGCTCCTTAGCCGCCAGGTAGCGTTCCGCATCGATCGCAGCCATGCACCCAGTGCCTGCTGCAGTAACAGCCTGCCGGTAAATATGGTCCTGCGCATCGCCGCAGCAAAACACGCCTTCTACGTTAGTAGTAGTCGAGCCGGGCGCAGTTTTAATATAACCTGTCTCATCCATATGCAGCCATCCCCTGAATATTTCGGTGTTGGGTGTGTGACCTATCGCCACAAAAAAACCGCTAACATCCAGCGTCTTTTCTTCGAAAGTTTTATTGTTAAACACCGTAACGCCGTTAACAGTTTGGCCATCGCCGACTATTTCTTTGGTTTCGGTGTTGTAGATGATTTCGATGTTTTTTGTATGAAGTACACGGTGAACCATTGCTTTCGATGCCCTGAACTCATCACGGCGAACCAGCATGTACACTTTACGGCAAAGCTTGGCCAGGTAGGTCGCCTCCTCGGCAGCAGTATCGCCCGCTCCTACAATAGCCACATCCTGCCCCTTAAAAAAGAACCCATCGCAAACAGCGCAGGCTGAAACCCCAAAGCCGTTGTATTTCTGTTCCGAATCCAAACCCAGCCATTTTGCCGAGGCGCCGGTCGAAACGATCACCGTATCGGCCAAAATCGTCTTTTCTTCGTCGATGATCACTTTATGCGGCAGCCTCGAGAAGTCAACGGAACTTGCATATCCAAAGCGGATATCCGTACCCAGGCGTTCCGCCTGCTTGCGAAAATCTTCCATCATATCCGGCCCAAGCACACCGTCCGGGTAGCCGGGATAATTCTCCACTTCGGTAGTTTGGGTAAGCTGGCCACCGGCAAGTAAGCCGGTGTACATTACAGGTCTAAGGTCGGCGCGGGCAGCATAAATTGCCGCAGTATACCCGGCGGGGCCGGAGCCTATGATCAGGCATTTAACGTGTTCTAAAATATCGGACATCTATAAATTTAAAAGTTAACCGCAAATTTAATCAATATTACCGTGTTCAGGGTCAAATTTTGGTAACTATTAGCTGCTTGTTTAGTGAAAGAATTAGTGCTTTCTTCCATCCTCGCGATATTCAAAAGCGATGGTAATTTGTTGGGCCACGGGCACTTTATCTTGCTCCGCAGGAACCCAATACGGACTATTTTTGATCGCATCAAGAATTGCCTCGTCCAGGCTTTTGTCAATCCCGATAAGTAGTTTCGGCTCGGTCAGCCGCCCGTCGGCCGATATAGTAAATGAAACCACAATGTCACCATGTGTTGGTGGAAAGCCGGCAGCCTTTAACCATTTCCCTATAAAATCGTAAAAATCATATTTACAATAGGCCCTGTACAAGAGCCCTTTGTGTTTATCACTAAAATCTTCTGTTTTTTTAACTTGCCCGTTCACATAATATTCGTGTAAAAGTACGGTGCTATCTGGCTTATATTGATACCAGTCGCCGATCCGGAGACCATTTTGATAATTTCCCTGCAATCGGAGACCTCCATTGCTGAAGTACATTTCCGATGTTCCATTTAAAGTATCATCTCTAAACGTCTCAAGCGAAAGTTTATGGCCGAAGATATTATACGTGACAAAATTACCCTCCCGCATGCCGTTTGCGTAATACCCGGTTTCCGTTAGTACCAAAACAGTGTCAATGGTCGACTGGTGGTCGCCGATCTTGTGTTGCAAAACACCTTCCCGATAATGAGATACTTTTCCATTGGCAATTGTCAATTCCTCATCAAGATAATACCCCTTTAAATAGGGCACGTTTTTCTTTGTCATCCACACTGCCGACCACTCCGAACTATCCTCAGTTCGTTGATATAAAACATAACCCATGGCTTTCGTTGAATCTTTCACCGGTTTGTCCCTTCCATCAACAAAACGTTTATGTACCTGTGCCTGCAGCCCTGATAAAATGCAGGAAAAAATTATCAAAATAAAACCAAGCTTTGCTTTCATTGAGTGTTCTCGCGAGTTGACTATTATGTGTTGGCCTGGTGAATTCTGAGTATTCGTTGGTCTGCCTATAGTTTACCGTCTATAAATAGGAATTTATTCCCCTTTGTTAGCCTTTAAAACCCTCAAAAAATTACCTCCTAAAATCTTGTCAATATCCTTTTCAGTATAACCCAGCTTCAACAGTTCGGCTGTTATCTTCGGGTAATCTCTTACATCATCCATCCCCAAAGGATACGATGGCGCCCCGTCGAAATCCGAGCCAATCCCCACATGGTCGACGCCGATCAGTTTGACAATGTAATCGATATGTTTGATAAGCAGGCTCAATGGCGGGCGCATCGCATCGGCCTCCGGTTTATGCATCGAAAACAATTGGTCGGTGGCCAGGTCGACATCGTTATAAATTTTAGTGAGTGAATCAAGCTGGATCTTGTATTTTTTTAGGAATGTATCGTACTTTCCAAAAAAGGTACTGTCCACAAATCCGCTGAAAAAATTCACAAATACCACACCCCCGTTTTTTGCCAGGGCTTTTAATTGCGCGTCTTTTAAATTGCGCCTGAAGGGGTCGATCGTATAAGCGCAACTATGCGACGCGATTACGGGCTTATTGGTAGTGGCCAGCACATCATAAAACGTTTGTTCGCCGGGGTGCGAAAGGTCTATCATTACGCCGAGGTCGTTCAAATGGTGGACGATCTGTTTGCCGTAATCCGTCAGGCCGATATGTTTCAGGCTGTCGCGATGCAAAGTTTCGTCGGTGGCCGAAGTGGCCCATGAAGTGCTGTTATTCCAGGTAAGGGTTAGGTAACACATGCCGCGTTTGGCCAGGCTGTCGATATAGTCCATCCGGTCTTCAATCATATGGCCGCCCTCTACGCCTATCAGGGCCGCCATTTTATGATCCTTAACCGCCTGTAACAACTGCGCCGAGTTACGTACCAGCGTGATCCGGTTCGGGTAACGTGCTATCAGGGCATAAAGCGAGTCGATCTCGCGGTTGGCGAATTTGAAGGCAGTACCCTTCCCATATTCAGGCCCGCACCATATCGAAAACACCTGCGCATCCAGGCCGCCCTCCTTCGCCCGCACCAGGTCGAAGTTACCCACGGTTTGCAATTGGCCGATATCCAGTTTATTGATGAGCTCGTTGGAAAGCACATCATTGTGGGTATCCACCAATATAGCCCGCTGGTGGATTTCCATTGGGGTTTGGGCGTTTGTTTTGAGCACAAATAGCAGTGGCAGTAGCAGTAGCAGTTTTTTCATGTGTTGAAGATAAGTAAGAAAATTAAAAACTCCATTGTAAAATCCATTCATCCGCACATTTTGCACATCTGCATATCAATGTCGTTTATTTAAGGAAAAACATGTTGGTGAAAAACTATCTCGTTGACGTAAATGTGCAGCTAAAGCTCTCTCCTTTGGAGAGGGTTTGGGTGAGGCGTGGATAATGTTCTTAACTAAACGACATTGATCTGCACATCTGCACATCAAATTAAGTCTGTATCACCCCCACATTAAACGCTTTCTCTATCGGCGCATGGTTTGCGGCTTCTATCCCCATCGAAATCACTTTCCTCGTTTCCAGCGGGTCGATGATCCCATCAACCCACAGCCTGGCCGCGGCATACCAGGGCGTCGTTTGGGTGTTGTACCGGTCGGTGGTCTGTTTGAGCAGTTCCGCTTCCTTTTCACTATCCACTTCTTCGCCTTTTGCTTTCAAGCCGGATGCCTGTATCTGTACCAGGGTTTTCGCGGCCTGGGAACCGCCCATTACCGCTATTTTGGCCGTGGGCCAGGCGTATATGAGTCGGGGGTCATAAGCTTTACCGCACATCGCGTAATTGCCTGCACCGTAGGAGTTGCCAATAACAATAGTAAACTTAGGCACAACCGAATTGGCTACGGCATTAACCATTTTTGCGCCGTCCTTGATGATCCCGCCATGCTCGGCGCGGCTGCCGACCATAAATCCGGTAACGTCCTGCAGGAACACGAGGGGGATTTTCTTTTGGTTGCAATTCATTATAAAACGGCTGGCCTTGTCCGCCGAATCGGAATAGATCACCCCGCCGAATTGCATCTCTCCTTTTTTTGATTTAAGCACCTTGCGCTGGTTAGCTACGATGCCTACTGCCCAGCCATCCACACGACCCAGCCCGCAAATGATCGACTGCCCATATCCTGCCTTGTATTCCTCAAACTCCGAATTATCCAGCAGCCGGAGCAGTATTTCCATCATATCATAGGCTTTCTCCCGGTTATCCGGCAAAATGCCGTAAATATCCTTTTCATCAAGGTTCGGTGTTGCTGGTTTTATACGGTCGAAACCGGCTTTAGGGAAATCACCAATCATGCCCATGATCTTTTTGATGGAGTCGAGGCAGACTTTATCGTTGGGATGTTTATAGTCGGTGACGCCGGAGATCTCGCATTGGGTGGTCGCCCCGCCGAGGGTTTCATTGTCCACGTCCTCGCCTATCGCCGATTTTACCAGGTACGATCCCGCCAAAAAAACGGACCCTGTGCCTTCCACTATCATCGCTTCATCGCTCATAATGGGCAAATAAGCGCCGCCGGCAACGCAGGGGCCCATAATTGCCGAGATCTGTATAATGCCCATGCTGCTCATCAGGGCATTATTGCGAAAAATGCGACCGAAGTGTTCTTTGTCCGGGAAAATTTCATCCTGCAAAGGCAGGTAAACCCCCGCCGAATCCACTAAGTAGATGATGGGGAGCCGGTTTTCCATAGCGATCTCCTGCGCGCGCAAATTTTTCTTGGCAGTTATCGGGAACCAGGCGCCGGCCTTTACGGTTGCATCATTGGCAACAATGACACATTGCCGCCCGGATACATAGCCTATACCGCAAACTACGCCACCTGATGGGCAGCCGCCATGCTCGGTATACATACCGTCTCCCACAAGGGCGCCGATCTCCAGCCAGTTTTTTTTCTCATCCACAAGGTAGGCTATACGCTCACGCGCCAGCATTTTCCCCTTTTCCTTATGTTTGGCCGCCGCTTTTTCGCCGCCGCCTGCGTAAACTTTTTTTAAGCGGGTGCTTAGCTCGTAAATTAGTTGTTTATTGATGTCTTCGTATTTGTTAAATTCGATGTCCATGAGTGGATGTGGTTACCGTGCTTCCATATAACTAAAGTCTAAAAGGTTTACCACGGAGAACACGGAGGAGGCACGGAGACCACAGAGCTTTAATAGTTTGTCCATTTTTTTCTCTGTGTTCTCTGTGCATTCTTTGTGATCTGCGGTTAAAATGCACTTCCAAGAGTTATTTCAGCCGAAACATAAAGCAAGCCCTTTTATTTTTAGACTTCGCTGAAGGAAACGGTTCCTTCAAAAGTAATCTTTTTTTGAATGCGTTTTTTTGGGGATTCTTCATGTTGTTTTTATTCATTGGCGTTCAGGAGGGCTTCGCCGTTTCACCGATTATTGTTTGATTATTCACTTATTGTTTATTTTTCAGCGGCGTTCATGAGTTCGCTGCGCTTAGTTTCACCGATTCCTGTGTGAATATTTGATTCGATCGATTGGCGCGGTTGATGTGGCGAATTGGCCGTCATCGTCTTCACGTTTTCCCATCCGCACATTTGCACATCTGCACATCAAAACGCATCTGCACATCTTCACCCCGGTCGCCGCCTCACGGGCGAGACGGATTTCACAATGGTTTCACCCTTAAAAATCTTCTTCTGCAGCTTCAGTCGCGAAAGGGAGTTTTCATAGGCCATTGCCATTAACTCTTTTATATAAGCCTCCGGGAAATCGTCTTTTTCAAAGATCCTGATAAAGCGGTACAAGCTACCATTACCCAATAAAAGTTTTTGTTTATCGGGGATTTCCGATCCCCGGTTAAAACCGAAGTTAACATGGGTACTGCAAAGCGCAATGCTGCAAAAAACATCACCCGCCTTATCCGTGGGCGACCAGCCATAGGCTACGGCATTATAGTTGTCGTAGATGAGCTCATTGGTTTCGGGATAGAGGTCCCAAACAAATTCCCTCAGCCACAGCCCGGCAGCTTTCACGCTATCGGGGTATGGCAGCATAAATTTTAAAAGATCAGCGGTATCTTGCCTGGCCATTAATTGCTGGTTAGAAAAGGATTAAAAGTAAAGATAGTGATACTTTAATGTATCTTATTTTTAAAACTGCCGTATAAACCTCCAATGTTTACAATTAGGCGTGCCGAAACACTGCATTCTAAAAACTAAACACCCCTAATTAATTTTTAGAAGCTGCAAACCATAACATGAAAATCAGAACCCCTAAGACTTACGACGATCTGTTGATCAAAAAAAAATACAGTGTTTTAGAAGTTGGCGGCGGCAACCACCCCGACAGACGGGCAAATGTGGTTGTTGATAAATACGTCGACGATAATACCCACCGCTCTGGCAATCTCGTTGTTTTGAAAAATCAGAAATTTTTGCAGGCTGACGGTGAACACCTTCCCTTTAAGGACAAAGAGTTTGATTATGTGATCTGCCGCCACGTGCTGGAACATGTTGACGACCCGATCCAATTTGTAAAGGAGCAAGCCCGCGTAGCAACAATGGGCTACCTGGAAACACCTTCGTTGTTGGGGGAATATATCGCGCCAAAAGAATCGCACCGCTGGGTAATACAGGACATTGACGGAAAGCTGGTTTTGTATGATAAGGAGTATCTGAACTTTAAACCCTGGATGGATTTTGGCGAAGTGTTTTTATACTACCTGCCCAAAACATCCATCGGCTTCAAAATATTGGAACGCACACATGCCAGCATCCTTACCGTAAACTACGAATGGCGCGATGAAATGGAAATTTTGGTTAATCCGCAGGACGAATATTACCTCAACCACTTTATTAAACCCTGGGACGAAAGCTTATGCGACAAAATGCTGGTAAAAAGAAGCTATCGCCGCGAAATTGGCGCAACCATATCAGCCATGTTTGATATAATGCGCACTGTAACCAAGAGCAAAGTGCTGCGCACACAGTCATAAATTACTTCGATTTTTTAAACAAATATTAAACACAATAAATCATGCTCATCTTGTTATCAGTTTACCTGTACAAATTTCATCTGAAAGCAAGAATGGGCAAAGTTTACCCTTTGCTGAAAAGAACCGCCTCAGTTTTAGGCTTGCGATTGCCGGTGTTAAAACCCGCTATCGTTTCTGCCTCTTCAATATAGCCCTATAACATCAATTCTTATTTTGAGGACCCGGGCATCCTGAATTCGAAGCCATGTTTTCGTCATAAACGCCGCTAATTGCATCGTGCATGCAATCTCCGGGTCCGGTAAGTGAATGGAGTGTTTTTGAACGGAAACCATACACAACAAAGCAAATCCGAACGAGGTTATTTGACGTAATATCTTCAAATCCCGTAAGACTTAGTTTAACTCGGAGTCAATTTGTTTTTAAATGGCCTCGTTGAGGGTTCGCCGTTTAGAAACTTCGTAAGTATCTCATCGTAAAATATTTAGCTTTTCGAAACGATAATTTCCCCCTGGTTTGGATAGGCGCGATAAATCACATAACTACCGCCGGAGTCAGAAGCAACCTGCGCATGCAGTACATACTTCATATGATTCCGTTGTCTGATGGTCGCTTTTTTCCAACTGGATTTAACATATGTTTTCAGGGTAAGCGGCTGGTAATACATCGATCCGTCTAAAGAGTTTGTAAGGGTCACTTTTATTTTCTCTTTCCAGATTTTGCTTTTCACCTCAGTCCCCTCCCTTTCCCGCATATACCGTGTTACATCGCCGAATGTTGCTATCCAAAGGCTGGTATCCCTTGCCTTTATGTAGTGAAAATAGTTATTAAGCAAGGTGTCGGATAGCGCCTCATAACCCAGCCCGTCAACGCCATGTATCACGAGCACCAGCCAGGTATCTTTTCTCATTACTGTCGTATCCACCCAGGATTTCATCAGCGGAAGCGTCGCGTGGGTATTGCATTCCCTTTGCCATTGCACATAGTCTTTGGTATTAACGGTCGGCGATTTACGGCTCGGACGGTCCAGTTCGGTAAGCCAGGGCTCCGGCATACGGTTGCGAAGCGCCGGGTATATCTTGTAGGCGATCTGCATTACCCGTTCGTTCTCATACCCGTATGGAACTTCAGTAGAAAAGGTATATCGCTCACCCATCTGGTTACGCACTTCCTCCTTGCTTTTCTCCAGTTCATAAACAATGTTCACCGAATCGAGGCCGGGCATGCTTGCGTGCGTGATAGAATGGCTGGCAAATTCATAACCCAATTTTGCATCACGCCTGAAATCGTCCCAGGTTGAACCTTTTTCCTGCAGGTATTCGTCGCAGGGCTGGTAACCGGGTTGAAAATCCCCGTTTCGCACTTTTTTATAAAGGCTGTCCATCAATTTATAGGCTTGCACTTTTCGCCTCGGACTATCGTACATCCCGGCTGCTTTGGTAACATAAGTGATCGTCCCTTTATAGCCCAAATAACCCGCCGCCGAGCATCGCTCCAAAAAATTCTGATCATTGGCTGGAATAGTTGCTGTTTCAGCAATAATGTCCTTAACAGGACGGCCTATAAAGCGGCCATGATATTTTGAACCGGGTATACCTCCGGTGATGATGAAAAAAGTTGCCGGCAGATGCAGCTTTTCCATGATGGGCAGCGCATCTTTGAATTGGTTGTAGGAGCCATCGTCGTAGGTGATAGAAAGGGCGCCGTTTTTACCATTCTGCCATTCGGCGACAGTCGTTGTGCCTGCCGGGCTGCTTTGCCCCAACGCAATGGAAATAAGGCAACATAGTATTGCAACAAATAAAGGTTTCATAATTATTGGAATGGAGACCAAATATACCCGGTTAAATGATTTGCTTATGTATCAAATCTGTTATCAGGACAAGTTTTAACCCGGCTTTGAAAGGCTACAATCACTAAAGGCTGACGAAAATGCCAATACCCTTTCCCGTAAAACCCACGGGATTTTTCTCCAGGAAGCGCCGCAGCTTATTGCCGTTATGCTTTTGCGAACCATACATCGAAGCATCAAACAGCAGCAAAAAAGCACCCTGCATAATAATGGACGACCCATATCCGCGCAATTGCGGGTTATTGGCAGTGATTCCCCGATGATCAAGAAAAGCGCCCGCGCCTAAATACACCAGGTCGAGGCCGCCGTTTACGAGGAATATTTTCTCAATTTTTTGCTGCCGTTTTAAAGTTTCAGCCGCGTTTAGCGTCTCATTTTCGCCCCGGCGGGCATTGATAAAGCCGGGAATAGCTAAAGCGAGGTTTACACCGCCCCAAATAGAGGTCATCTGGTAAAAGTATTTGTTTTGACCGCCCTGCGAACTTGCCCAACCGATGGCCCCGGCGCCAAAATTCACCAACCCCCAGCTGCCCAGCACCGTCATCCCGCTTGCTGTGATCGCGTTCCGGTTGTAGTTATAAGTCTTTAACGAATCCTGCCCCCTGGAACTAAGGCCGGCAAACAGGCAGAAATAAAGGATAAGGAGCTTTTTCATCGATGATTTTCTAATAAGTACGATATTCATGTAGTGGTAGATTGACAGGGCGTTTGATCGTCCGCAAATCCGCCCATCAATCATGTTTAGTAAGAACATTATTCACGCCTCACCCTAAATCCCTCTCCGAGGGAGAGGGACTTTAGCTTTTACTAATTCATTTTGGATAACTGAACGACTTTCATCCGCACACTTCGTGCGCCGTAGCTTCAGCGAAGGAGCATCTGCACATCCGCCCCCTACTCTCCCCAAACCGTGATCACAATCTCCCTCCTGTGTCCGTAATTGCGATGCTCGCAAAGATAAATACCCTGCCAGGTTCCGAGCGCCGGCCGGCCGTTACGCACCGGAATCGTAACAGAACTGCCTAATAAAGCAGCCTTCAGGTGTGCGGGCATATCGTCGGGTCCTTCGTCATCGTGCAAATAATCCGGATCGTTTTCGGGGACGACTTTGTTAAAATACGTTTCAAAATCCTTACGAACGGTAGGATCGGCGTTTTCGTTGATGGTTAGCGATGCGGAGGTATGCCTGATAAATACCTGGCATATGCCGGTATTGATTTCGGCAATTCCCGGCGCGGCCCGAAGGATTTCAGCTGTAATAAGATGAAAGCCTCTCTTCCGTTCCGCCAACTCGATGGTATGCTGATATAGCTTCATATTTCCGGGAACGTTTTTCAACCCCGCCCAAATATCGGCAAATCGTTTACTTTTTTTTAGCCGTATCCTTTAGGGCTTTGGCGCCGCCGGTGGCGCTATTGTCACTACTGGTGGCCTTGCTGGTATCTGCCTTCGTCGTGTCTTTTGTATGGTAGGTATTCTGTACAGTATCCTTACTATTTTGCGGGGTACGGTCGCCGGAGCAGCTGGTCAAACAATAAAGGCAGCTAAGCGCCAGTACGATCAATATTTTATTTTTCATTTTAAACAGGTTAATCTGTTTGTTAAACAGGAAAGGCAGGCTTAAGTTTTGAAACATTAAACCCAATAGACCAGCGCCCCACCGCCCCTCATTCTTGTCGCCCTAAAATTGGCAGAGCAGGCGCATTAAAATTGTGCTTCATAATCTGGCCCAAAAACAGTCCGCTTATAGGAGGCTCCGAGTGGAGCCCTGAACTTTTTCGTTTTTTTCTATAGACAGGGGGCTCCGCTGGAGCCAACAACTCGCTTTTGTCTTTGACTCCGTTAGGAGTCGCGTGTTTATAGAAGACACCAATGACATTTAGGGCTCCAGCGGAGCCTCCTTTAACCAACTATTTAAACCAGGCATTACTTTTAATGCGTCTGCCCTGACTAAAATTGGCCGTAGTTACAACATCCGCCAGCAAAAAATGTTACTTTAGATATTTGCCGGTGCTTACACAGCTGAATAAAGGTTATATGAAGTCCAGATCGTTTATTTACGTTTCCCTTGCGGTCGATTTTTTGATCGCGGTGTCGAAGTTTACTGCGGCGGCTTTCACCGGCAGCTCAACCATGGTGGCCGAAGGCATCCACTCGGTTATCGACACTATCAGCCAGCTCTTACTTATCTGGGGGGTAAAAGTGAGCAGCAGACCTGCCGATGTTTCCAGGCCCTTCGGTTACGGTCGTGAGCTGTATTTCTGGTCGTTTATCGTTTCCCTGATCTTTTTTATTGTCGGCGGATGTGTTTCCCTGTATGAAGGTATTGCCAGGTATGATCATCCTGAATTTGCAGGCACCCTGGCCTGGAACTACGGTACCCTCGGGATTGCGCTTGTGTTTACCGGCATCTCCATGTACACGGTCAGAAAGGCGTTTAATGCACAGCGTGGCAGAACTTCGTTCTGGAAGGCTATAAAGGAAAGTAAAGACCCCTCGACCTTTATTACCCTGATGGGCGATGCGGGTGATATAGCCGGGCTGTTTATTGCATTTTGTGGCATAACATTAAGCAGGATTTTACATAACCCCCACTACGATGGCATGGCATCCATCCTGATCGGTGCTATGCTCATTTGCATCTCGCTGGTGCTGGTAAGAGAAAGCAAGAGCCTATTAATGGGAGAAGCAGGAAGCCGGCGTGCCTTAAAACGGATCGTAGCCCTCGCCGAATCGGACCAGGCGGTTATTAAAATAAAAAAGCATCTGTCGATGTATTTGGCACCGGAAGAAGTGATCCTGCAGCTAAATACGGTATTTAAGGATGGCCTGGACACGAGAGAGATAACCGATGCTATTGAACGCATCACACACCTGCTAAAGAAGGAATTCCCGCGTATCAAACAGATATTTATCGAACCGGTGCGGGCTGATGGGAAATAAAAAGATTTGAGGAATTTCGGATTTCGGTCCCGATGGCTATCGGGATTCGATTTCGGATGTATTCAGATGTTTATTCTATCGAAAAAAGTCCTTCCAGATTTCGGAGATATTTCTCAAATCTGTATGTTGCTTTGATGAGTGTAAAATAGAACGTTCAAAATCATAAAGTTAAAGCCCATGCTCAACTTTTTTATTTTCTTGCTTGCAGGAATTGCTTTTCTGTCTATATTTGCACTCCGCAACGCGAAAGTAGCTCAGTTGGTAGAGCACGACCTTGCCAAGGTCGGGGTCGCGAGTTCGAGTCTCGTCTTTCGCTCAAATCCCTTCCACAAAGAAGGGATTTATTTTTAAGAGGTTAAATCGCCTGCTGGCCCCGAATTTGTCGGATGGCAGGTTAATCATCCGCTCGGGTGGTGGAACTGGTAGACACGCCCGATTTAAATCGGGGTTCCCGTCAAAGGGATACCGGTTTGATTTGTGAGTAATGCAGGTACCCATCTGTCTGATTCCAATTTGGGATGCGGCAGATATGATAACAACAACTAATCATCCGCTCGGGTGGTGGAACTGGTAGACACGCAGGACTTAAAATCCTGTGCCCGTCAAAGGCGTGCGGGTTCGATTCCCGCCCCGAGTACAAAGCCTGGTATGAGAATACCGGGCTTTTTTGCAGTAAGAAAATCATGTTCTGCACCTACATCTTACAATCCGAGAAAAGTGGAAGATATTATATCGGACACTCTGAAGACATTCATGAAAGATTGAAACGCCATAATGCCGGAAAAGTAACTGCGACTAAAAACAAAGGCCCCTGGGTCATTGTGTACTTCGAAACACATGAAACCAAGGCGGCTGCTAATTCCAGAGAACTTTATATAAAGTCAATGAAAAGCAGGGTTTATATTGAAAACCTGATCAATTCTTTTAACAATAAGAATTAGGAACTGGAAGACACGCCCCGATTTAAATCGGGGTTCCCGTAAACGGAGTGCGGGTTCGATTCCCGCTCTGAGTACAAAGCCTGGTATGAAAATACCGGGCTTTGTTGCGCTAAGTGCGGAGTGTCATTACGGAGCTGCTATGCCCGATCCGACCACGCCCCCTTGCAGGTTTTCCGCTTTTTTTTGCCGAAGCTCTTTTGCGGAAGGAAGAATTTTGGAGCCGGGTCGGATTTGTCAAAGAATGGTGTTGAAAACGGATCGCCCGCTTCTGATTACTTCTCCTGGTAACCGGTCCGCGATACTTTTGTTGCCTATCGGGGCGGCTCGCTCAACAGCTTAGACAACTAAATTCGGCGCTTTTGAACTAAAAAATGTCATTTTGGAAGCTTTCTTAGATCGAAATTCTGTTTTATATTTTTGATTTTCAGCATTTTGCGAATGTTATATTAATCAAAATCCGATGGTGATTGATGGTGATTTGATGGTGATCGATAGTGATTTCATGGTGATCAATGGTGATTCTTCACGGATTGTTTGTATTCAGCGGCGTTCAGGAGGGCTTCGCCGTTTCATGGTGATTTTTTTTGGTGATCGTCAATATTCCTTACCTAATCCAACGACCATTAACAATGGCCAATCAATAAGGCGCCGCAGTTTTTCAAATTGAGATGTTCGCGACCAATGAATCCATGCTGCTTACCTGCCAATTCAGCAATCCGCTACAAATATGTTTTGTTTAGTTGATGAAAAAAAATTGGATTTTGCTAAAGGTACAGTAACTATACCGTGACGTAACTCGTAGTGTAACGTGACGAAAATTGATTAAGCGACAAATTGATAACTTGTTTATAATTAGCCCGATGTAAGTTGTTCAGAATCAGCAGATAAAATTTAACGCTAATTTAAGAGAAATCCGTTTTTGGGTATCCGAAACAGCGTTGTGACGAGTGGCTTTTTACAATCAGATTTTGGGTGCAAAATAAGTGAGAGAATTGGGGGTTCGTGGGTCTTAGACCATGGAGACGTTGCGGGGCGGGTGGTTAGTTCCATTAAAAGGTTAATCGCTCGGGTGGTGGAACTGGTAGACACGCCCCGATCGAATCGGGGCCCCGAGTACATTTAGAATCGACAAAAAGCCCGGTCCGCAAAAGCGGATCGGGCTTTGTTGTAGTGTCCCCGCGGAGCCGCTACATGCTTCTCAAATTTTTCGGTAAATTTATTGGGGGTCGAAAAAATGCGGACATATTTCCGCTCATAGGATATTTCTGTTATAATTGAACAAATTAATTAAAATTAATTTCTACCTACCGTTGCTATGGCATTAGAAAATCAATTTTCAGAGGTTATCATCCTTATCAAGAAATTGAGAACTGCTGCTTTTAAGGCGGTAAATATGGAACTCATTAATTTGTACTGGCAAGTTGGAGCGTACGTAAGTAAAAGAATAGAAGCGGCGGAATGGGGTAAATCAGTTGTTCAAAAACTTGCGCTTTATATTGAACAAGCCGAACCCGATGTCAAAGGATTCTCCGACAAAAATTTGTGGCGAATGAAGCAATTTTACGAGACATATAAAAACCATGAAAATCTCTCGGCAATGCTGAGAGAAATTAGCTGGACTAATAATTTAACTATTTTGAGCCGAGCCAAATCTATTCAGGAAAAAGAGTTTTATCTGCGATTATGCGTTAAAGAAAAATATAGCTCACGCGAACTTGAAAGGCAGATGAATAGTGGTTTATTTGAAAGGGTTATGATCGGGAATCAAAAACTCCCGGCAGCGATGAGAGATTTTGAGCCGGATGTTTCTCATACTTTTAAGGACAGCTATGTTTTTGAATTTTTAAATCTTCCGGAATTACATAACGAAAAACAGTTGCAAAAGGCCTTAATCGTCCAAATGAAAAACTTCATACTGGAATTAGGTAAAGATTTCTTATTTATGGGCGAGCAGTATCGTATACAGGTAGGCAACAGTGACTTTAAAATTGATTTGCTATTTTATCATCGCAGTTTGCGTTGCCTGATTGCTTTTGAATTAAAAGCCGATAAATTTAAGCCCGAACATTTGGGGCAGCTTAACTTCTATCTTGAAGCTTTAGACCGGGATGTGAAAAAGGAACACGAAAACCCATCTATTGGCATATTGCTGTGTAAAAACAAAGACACGGAAATAGTGGAGTACGCCTTAAGCAGGAACCTTTCACCCGCAATGGTCGCAGAATATCAAACTTTACTACCAAATAAGAAACTACTGCAACGTAAATTACATGAGATTTTTGAGGCTACACGCGATGATTCTTTAGATGTTAATGCGTAATGGTAATAAATTGATCAAATCAATAAATCGACACATGGCCTTGCATGAAATATCGGGTTTTGTTGTGCTAAGGGCGCAGGGTCCCTTCGGAGACCTGCTGGAACGGAAACAATAAGAATTAGGAACTGGTAGACACGCCCCGATTTAAATCGGGGTTCCCGTCAAAGGAGTGCCCCGATCAAATCGGGGCCCCGAGTACATTTAGAATCGACATAAAGCCCGGTCCGCAAAAGCGGATCGGGCTTTGTTGTAGTAACAGCGCAGGGTCCCTTCAGAGTTTAAGTTAACCCACAAAATAGTTTACAAGAGAGCAATTCTACAATACAGTTTACGACTATCGGCAATGGCACTGGTGGGAATTGCATGCGGCGTGGTGGTTCTGACCGAATTTTACACATTGATTTGCGTGTGCAGAGGTTGCTTTCCCGAATGGTCGGGACAGGCTGTTCCTCGCAATGACGTGCAAGTTGTTGATTTTTAATTATTTAAAAAAAAACAACAAGCTTGAATATAACATAACTGCCCACGGTTTTTGCCGGGTAACTTAAACTTCAGGGGCCCCGCCGGGACGGAAAATTTATCAGTTATAATTTGGGTCAAATTCCACAATCCATTCTATACCATATTTGTCCCTGAACATGCCGGCGTAGGTACCCCAGGGACCGTCGCCTATGGGGCCTTCAATATCTCCACCTGCTGATAGTCCGTTAAATACCTGGTCTGCTTCTTCCTTACTTTCGGCGCCGACCACTATTTTAGACCTGTTTTCATTTTCGTTTACACGTCCCATAAATTCGGGAACGTCATTGGCTATT
>Ga0206864_1149_pt1 | contig 23268 bp, 23 predicted proteins | sample Alteio_BWOrgCont_42_FD_152632 | JGI IMG/M metagenome (GOLD analysis project Ga0206864, IMG submission 152632) | Enriched cells from forest soil in Barre Woods Harvard Forest LTER site, Petersham, Massachusetts, United States -... | ecosystem: Environmental > Terrestrial > Soil > Temperate forest >...
TCAGAAAGATATGTTACAACCGGGTCTTTTTCAACTTTTCCGATAGCAAATGCCGGCTCGGGGGCGGTTGGAAGAAGGATAAAATCGTATTCCTTTAAAATAGCATTGGTTTTTTCCCTTATCAACCTGCGTACCTTTTGTGCTTTGGCGAAATAAGCGTCGTAATACCCGGCGCTTAACACAAATGTGCCCAGCATAATACGGCGCTTTACCTCTTTGCCAAAGCCTTCTGAACGGGAACGTTTGTATGTAGATTGCAGATCATTAGCGGCGGCGCTGCGGTAACCGAAATGCACGCCGTCATACCGTGATAAATTTGACGATGCTTCGGCCATGGCTAAAATGTAATACGCCGGAACTAAATAATCAAGGTATTCAAAGGCTATGGGTTTAACTATATGACCTTCGGCGCGTAGTTTTTCGATGTATTTTATAAGATTGCTCTTAACATCATCATCAACACCCGGGCTTGATAATGCTTCTTGTAAATAAGCTATCTTTTTAGGTGAGACGGCGGGGATATCTTTGCTGAATGAAGGGACAGGGGTGTTTGACAGTGTACTATCATATTCGTCAGGCCCGGCCATAACTTCTAATAAAATTGCAGCATCTTCTATCGACCTGGTAATTGGCCCAACCTGGTCAAATGAGGAAGCATAAGCAATTATACCATGCCTCGAAATACGGCCGTAAGTTGGTTTAAGCCCTACCAACCCACAAAATGAGGCTGGCTGACGCACCGAGCCCCCTGTATCTGTACCAATTGCTGCATGGCACATACCAGCCTGGACCGCCACTGCTGAACCGCCTGATGAACCGCCGGGCACCCTTGTTTCATCAGCATAGTTTTTTACAGTACCAAAATATGAATTTTCATTAGCCGCGCCCATCCCAAACTCATCGCAATTACAACGGCCAATAATAACGGCGTCTTCTGCGAGCAGGCGTTCAACAATAGTTGAGGAGTAAACCGAAGTGAAGTTTTTTAGGATTTTTGAAGACGCGGTTACTTTATGCCCTTTATAGCAGATGTTATCTTTTATGGCAATAACCATACCGGCCAGCTTACCTGCTGTACCTTGTTTTATACGTGCATCAACTTCTTGCGCACAAATTAATGCTTCCTGTTCAAATACTTCGTTGAAAGCATTTAGGCGGCCATTAGTCGAAATTTTATCCAAATAGCCTCTTACAAGCTTTTCAACTGTAATTTCCCCATTTGCAATCTCACTCTTTATTTCATTTAAAGAGGTGTATGATTTAATCATGGGCCTAAAATAAAAAACTTATCCGTCGAAATATAAAATATCAACAGATAAGTTTATGTTAGTGATTGGAGGTTAGAGATTAGAGATTAGAAAAACCACGACTTAACTAATCTCTAATCTCCAGTCTCTAAACCTTCGGTTTATCGTCGTTAGCAGTGGTATTTGTTGGATTACCAGTATTAGTGGTGGTGGTGCTGCTTTCGCCGTTTTGCGCATCTTTAAATTCTTTCACACCTCTGCCCAAACCCCGCATTAGTTCAGGAATCTTTTTACCGCCAAAAAACAACAAAAGTGCCAAGACGATTAAAATAATATGCTGCGGCTCTAAAAGTCCCATAATTTCTAATTTTTATATATGGTTAATATTTATAAATTCTTTATTTGTTCATGACTTTCTGTTCCGGCATCCGTATGCTGAACAGTAACCTGGTGATCATTTGCTGTCTCGATATGCTCCCCTGCATTACCATCGGTTGTCGTACTTTCATTTCCGTTAAAATGATTTTCATTTACCGGCATTGTATTTTCAACAGGCGGACGGCCTTCGGCTAAAGTTTCTGCATTTCCAGGCAGTTGATTTTGAACTGCAGCTGCCTGTTTGTTCAATCCTTCTTCGACCTTTTTTTCCTCGTAGCTGTTTATCTGATTATTTATTTCCCGTTTTACGCTTTCCGAAGCATCTTTAAAGTCACGTATCCCTTTTCCAAGCCCTCTCGCAATTTCAGGAAGCTTTTCTCCGCCAAAAAGAAACAGTGCGACAATCAAAATAATTATCATGTCTGACGAAAAAAGATTGCTGAAAAATAAAAGAACAAAACTATACATATTGTTTCATTAATTTAGGCTACAAATATACACAATTAAAAATTTATAAACTTCAAAAACTAATTTGGCGCCAGCCAAATTTTAGGGTTAACCGGGGTTTTTCCTTTATATAAAGCAAAATTTACAACAGCTTCACCGGTGGACGAATCAGTGGCTACCGTACCTATTATTTGTTTTGTACCTACCTTTTCCCCCTCCTTTACACTATAGGATCTAAGGTTTGAATAAGCTGTAAAGTACTCCCCATGTTGTATAACCACTAAAAACGTGCCACTTATATTGACAATGCTTTTTACTTCTCCCTGGAATACCGCCCTTACCGAAGCGCCTGTATTTGTCCGGATATCCCAGCCTAAGCTTTCATTTTTTATGCCTTCGTTATCTAAATAAATACCAAAGCCCTGTACAACATTTCCATTCGCCACAGGCCAGGGTAAAGATCCCCTGTTATCTAAAAAATCATTTGATAGCCTGGCCGCCTCGGGCGTTGCGTTCAAAATCTCACTGGTAGTAGAGTTTTTCGTAATTTTTGCTTTTGGGGCGACAACCTCTCTATTCTCAGCTTTAGCTTTAGCCGCAGCAGTTTTTTCTTCTGCTTTTGCTTCTTCCTCGGCTTTGCGCCTTGCTTCCTCAATTTCCCTGCGTATGGCCGCGTTAATTTCTCTATTTGTTTTGGCTATTTTCCGCTGTACGTCTTGCTGTTGCTGTTTTAACTGCCCTTCGTGCCTTGAAAGATCAGCTACCACCTGTGCCTGCGTGTTTTTTTCCTTACCTAATGTTTCTTTTTCTTTTTCTTGGTCGAGCAGGAGCGTGCTTTTTTCTTTCTTGTTTTTATCAAGTTCGTTTATTTTAACATGCAATTCTACTTGTGTTTCCTGTATATAGTTTGCCTGCCGCTCGCGGTACGTTCCAATTTGTTGTAAATATTTTAAACGTTTGTAAGCCTGGTTAAAGTCTTTAGCTGCAAAAATAAACATCAGCTTATTGTAGGCACTTTGGTTTCGATAAGTAAAAAGAACCATGGCAGCGTATTCTTTTTTTAACTGATCTAACTGATTTTGTAAGTTATGCACGAAATTATTACTCTCGGAGATCTGGTTGTCCAGGTTCCTTACTTCCGAATTTATATTATTGATCTCTTGTTCGCGCAGGTCTATCTTTTGCTTCAATATAGTCAACTGCTTTAAGTTGGTCTTTTTACTATTTGCTGTTTCTTCGTACTCGTGGTTAAGTTGGTCTAACTGCTGCGTTAAAATATCACGCTGGTGTTTTAACTCGCTACTGCTTTGGGCGCGGGCCTTAAAGACTGTCAAAACACAGACCAGGAAAAATAGTATTTTTAAAAATTTCATTCTATATGTTTTTGTGAGCCATTGCAGAAGTTTTAAGGGTTGTAAAAATTCAACTTCTCCAACTACTGCAACTTTTACAACACTTACAACTCACCCCCTAATTTGCCTCCTGGTACCTGGCCGGGATATTAAAAGGAAATTCCAGCTGCTGGTCAAAATCCGATTTAATATAGTGCAAATTAACCTGTATTTTTTTATCTTTTACTAATGTCGTTATGTCTATCTGCGATGGGATTACCCTTGTACCTGATTGTATAAATGTATTATTATTAGCCAACAAGGATTGACCGGCATTTTGATCGCTTAGGTTTGTTTGAGTAACTTTCATACCGGGGCCTATTATAAGTTTGTAAACAAGGTCCTGTAAATTACCGTTTATGGTAATGTCGCCGGCGTTTGTTTGTAAATCGGCATTTTCATTAAGCAATTCGGGTATTGCATTGCCAATTAATAATGATTCGATTGTTTTATAATTAACCTGGTTACCGGCAAATGTATTGATATAACTAAACGGCTTTTTTAAGTAAACGGTTTGCAGGCGGTTAATAACTAATATACTATCCGGGGTAATTAAGGCCCGGGCGACTTCAATACCTGCAATAGCAGTGATTGATATCCATATTTTTTGATCCCGTTTTATACGTATATTTAAAGTAACATCATTGCTGCTCCCGCCGATATCAAGCTTAGTGCGCGCCTTACCCGAAAATGAATCGAAACTGATTTGACCTGCCCGTATGGCATCAAGTTTAATTTTTTTAGTATCAACTGGCCTGGCAACGGTATCAATAGTAACTTTTTTTACTAAAAGCTGTTTTTTTGCTTTACAGCTAACTATAAGCACAAGGAAACAAATTGCAATTAATTTAATATAGCGATAGGTTTGAAACCCATCTATATTGATATGTAAAATCTTATTCGATGTACTTTCTTTCATTTATTTTTCTTTCTAAAACCGGCGATTGGTCACCATATGCTTTAGCTTTTCTCCAATTATCAACCGCGGCATCAACATTACCCAGGTAAAACATAATATCACCATAATGTTCAGATTTTACCGCGCTGTTAGTTTTATCATCGGTTAAAGCCTTTTCAATCCAAAGCTTTGCCCCGTTATAATCCTTTTGTTTAAATAATATCCATGCATAAGTATCCTCAAAGGAAGCGTTATTGGGCTGCAGGTCATTTGATCGTTTTGACATTGTTGCCGCTTTATCCAATTGTTCGCCCCTTACCGATAAATAATAGGCAAAATTGTTTAATGTATACGCATTATCCCCATTATAAGTCAACGCTTTATCATAAGCATCGTCCGAATTTTTGTTATCTTTCAAATCATGATAACAATCACCTAATGCTGAATAACTTTGCGAAAGTAAGTCCTTATCCTGGGATTCTAACGAAGTAGTGGTTTTAATATATTCTATTGCCTTATTGTAATCTTTTTTCTGCAGCCATGCAACACCCACCAGGTAATTCATCCATGCCTGGTTAGGGAAATACGATAGTGAATTTTCCCCATCCTTAATCGCCCCGTCAATATCATTGCCACCTAATTCAATCCTTACTAATTGCTCCTGCACTTCATATACCTGGCTATTAAGCGCTATTGATTTCAGGTACATTTCCTTTGCATCTTTTGGCTTGTCATTCTGCAGCAGCATGTCGCCGTAAACAGCATAAGCTTTAGCATCACCGGGATGGGCAACTGTAAGTATCCTGCTTAATTCAAGTGCGCTGGCTTTAGCATCAGGGTCAGGGAATTTTGGAAGATACCCCGAAATGATTTTTATTTTCTGGTCAATATCTAATTCCGGGATAGCGAATGCTAAAGTCAATTGATTAAAGCAAGCTTCATAATCTTTTTTATCACGATAAATATCTGCAAGCGCAAGGTGTACCAATCCACTATTCGGATTAATTTTTTCGGCTGTCTGCAATACTTTTAGGGCCTTATCGCTTAAGTTATTTGCATTATAAAGTTCAGCCAGGAATAAATAATATTTTATTTGAGCAGGATTATCCGTGATCATTTGTTCAAGCTGCTGTGCAGCCAAGTCAACCTTGCCTTGTTTAAGATAAATTTTTTGCCGGTTAGCAAGTAAATCGTCCGTAGGGCCGGTTAGTTGTTCTAACTTATCATAGGCCTGCAAAGCCTCATCGTATTTTTTTTGATAGAAATAAGCATTTGCCAGGTCGAAATAATAGTCAGGCTTATCCGGGTTTATCCTGATCAATTCACTAAATACATGTTCAAGTTTAGCAAAATCGTTGTTTTTTTCGTAACAATCGGCTAAGGATGTCCAGTACCATTCATTATCAGGATTAATAGTTACTGCTTTTTCCAGCAATTGCTGGGCATCGTTATAATCATTTTTTATTTTTTTAAGATTAGCCAGCTCATAAAGCGAAGCATCATTAGCCGGGTCCAATTGAATAACCCTGTCAAAAAGTTCGGCAGCCAGGTCAAAGTTTTCGTCGGTTTTTGCAATCAGTGCTTTAAAAAAACGATCTTTTACTATTGTGCTATCCTCATAAGTCATAGGTTTCACCGCAGCGGTTACGGGCATATTCCCGTTTCCCTGGCTTTTATTTTGTGCGAAAACAGGACAGGAAAGAATCAAGAACAAAGAGCTAAGAGCCAGGACATGGAATATTCGATTTACTCCTGTAATATCCTTTTGTATCCTGTATATAGGTTTTTTATCTTTCATACCCGTATTGTCTCTCCTTCGCTATAACTATTGATTTTTTCTCCTAAACTTCTTGCCTGCTTCCCTATCCTACCCCTGTATGACCATAACCACCAACACCCCTTGTGGTTTCATTTAATTCTTCAACTTGTTCCCAGTTTGCTTTTTCATGCCTGGCAATTATCATCTGCGCTATCCTGTCGCCGCTATTGATCTCAAATACCTGGTCTGAAAAATTGATCAGCAATACTTTAATTTCACCGCGATAATCGGCATCTATAGTTCCCGGTGAATTAACAATCCCGATGCCATATTTAAATGCCAGGCCGCTGCGCGGGCGTATCTGCGCCTCAAAACCCTCCGGCAATTCAATATGCAGCCCTGTCGGGATCAATTTACGTTCCATCGGCTTAAGCGAAATCGTATCTTCAAGCTCGGCGCGCAGGTCCATACCGGCTGCATGAAGCGTTTCATAAGCCGGCAAAGTATTTTTCGATCTGTTAATAATCCTGATATTCATCGTCTACTAAAAATAGCTTTTAAATCTTTTCCCTCAAAATAAACCGCCGACAATATAAATAATAATAAAAGTAAATTCCCCGCAAATATATTCCTGTTAAACACATAGAATGATAGATAAACGATTAGAATTGACGAAACAATATAGGCCACATTTTTTTTCAGGTCATAAGGTATAGGATAATTTCTCTGGCCCCATACATAAGATAGTACCATCATGCTGGCATAAGCAATAAGTGACACCCAGGCCGATGCCATATAACTGTATTTTGGTATAAAAATCACATTCAATATAATAGTCAGTATTGCTCCTATTCCTGATATGTATAAACCATATTTGGTTTGATCTGACAATTTATACCAAACGGACAAATTCATATAAATACCGAGGCTTACATAGCCAAAAAGCAAGGGCGGCACCACATCAAGTCCTACCCAGTAAGATTTGTTGTGAACGTAATATTTCAAAATCTGGATATTAGCTATAACAGCTATGAAAATAAGACATACCATAATAACAAAATAATCCATTATACGGGCATAAGTTTGTCCGGAATTCTTATTTTTTGCATGACTGAAGAAAAAGGGTTCCGCCCCAAGGCGAAACGCCTGAATAAAAATACTGAGGAAAATGGATATTCTGGCACAGCCTGAGTAAACACCCAAATCATGTTCGCTAATGTTTGCAGGGAGTAATTTACCCAGCAAAAGCTTGTCGAGATTTTCATTGATGATGTACGACAAATTAGCAATCAAAACAGGCCAGCTATAAAGGAGCATATTATTGAACATCTGCCGGTCAAACACAAATCTTAACTTAAAAAGTTCGGGTAGCAATAGCAGCAATGTCACCAAACTTGCAATTAGGTTTGATAAAAACACATAACCAATCCAGCCATTGATAAACCAATGCTTACACCAGCCTGCCCCTGCCAGGTGATGGCGAATAATATAAGGAATGCAAAATATAAATATCACGTTCAAAACTACGGTGATAGATATATTGATAAGCTTAATAGTTCCATATTTTACCGGACGCCCGTCGGCACGCAGTTTGGCAAAGGGGATTACGCACCATGCATCTAATATCAATATACCAATAAAATATTTTATGTATAAGCTAAAGTCATGCTGGGTAGTATCATTACCTATTTTTATAAACCCTGCAATAGCGTTTGTAAACGGAAAGGTTAGCGCTAAAAATAAAATGCTGATTATAAATACTACCCAAAAACCATTATTATAAACCTGTTTTTTATTATCCGGAAACTTATTGAGATACCTGAAGAAAGTTGTTTCCATGCCGAAGGAAAGCACAGCCTGTAAAAGAGAAGCATAGGCAAACATTGTAGAAAAAATGCTATAGGCAGCGGGAAGATAAACAGAGGTGTAAAGCGGTGTAAGTAGTGAACTTAACAGGCGCTGGGCAATAGTACTTACACCATAGATGGCTGTTTGACCTGCGAATTTTTTTGCTGTTGACAATGATTTACCGGAGATTAATTTCGACAGTTTATACTTTTATAAACCCCCTTTTACAAGTTCAAAATTACGATAGTTTTTTAATTCCCCTTCATGGCTTTCAACAAGATTTACAATAGCATGTTCCGGGCCCTCATGGCACCACTCTAAAAACATTTCGAGGGCGATTTTATCCCCTTCTGCTACTATGCTTACATCGCCGTTTGGTTCATTTTTTACATAACCCTTAACCCCAAGCTGATCAGCCACGGCTTTTGTCGATGCCCTGAAAAATACGCCCTGCACTTTGCCTTTTACTATGATATCAATGTGCTTTATCATTTTTGGTTGGAAGGGTTGTAGAAGTTGGAAATGTTGTAACGTAAAATTATATAGCTTGAATTTATCGGGAGGCTCCTTGTATAGGAAAAGTTTTAATATAGAATAAATGCCTACGTTTTTCTTCATTAAAAAAACAGAGGTTTGAGGGGGGGGGCAGCATATCCCTTATTTTTTGAAATACAGTCCTATTATCATTAAGGCTAAAGCCATAAACAACCCTACGAACCATTTTATCATGTCGGTTTTAGTATTAGCCAGGTCTTCTTTTGATGCTAAATGGGCTGTTTTCTCAACAACGGTGTCTTTATCGGGTTTTTCGCTTAACAATGCATACAATTGTTTTATAGTGATATTCATTCTATTGTATTTGAATACAATTATAAATAAACAACCTTATAATATCAAATTCTGCAAGACCAACCCAGGGCAGACGCATTAAAATTGCTTAAAGTCCAATTAGGAGGCACCTACCGGAGCCTGAGTAGAGTGATTAAAATCATTCTATAAACACGTGACTCCTCTGGAGTCAAAACAACGGACATTAAAGGGATCAAAAAACGCTCCAGAGGAGCATCGCGTTTATAGAAATGGTATAATAATTTTCCAGGCTCCGGCGGAGCCTCCTTTATTGAACTAAAATAAAGTGCTGATAGCTGAAATTTCATGAATGATTTTAATACGCTTGCCCTGAGACCAACCCTATGCAGATCGATACAGTTTTCATAGGTTTTCAAAAAAAAGAGAGGCTGTCCTGAAAGCATTTTTCAGAACAGCCTCTCTTTATTTATAAATTTTATCTACTTGCTTTTACCCGAAGCTTTTTTAGCAAAATAATATTTTACCTGCGGATCATCAGGGAGCAAGGCTTTTGCCTTGTTATAATAATCTAAAGCTTTAGCATCATCTTTATCTTTGTTTTGAGCATAGTTACCTAAATAAGTATAGGCGTTTACCATACTTTGCTTATCTTTATCCACTGGTGGGCCCTTGGCTTCCATTAACTGTACGTACTGTTCATAAAAAGGTTTAGCCAACCCTTTAATATTATTTCTGTCATTATCCTCATAATCCTTAACATAGGCGTGAAAAAGTTCCACTGTAATATTTGGTTTTGGCGCCTTACGTTCTACATAAGTAAAAGCAGAATCTGCTTTTACAAGCAATGTACTATCCTCTTTAAATGTTTTATCCTTTGCCAGTTTGTCATTTTGAGCATCAAAAGCTAAATAATAGCTGACGCCTTCATGAAAATGATCCAGAAGCGTTGCCAGACGAGACCTTTGCGCATAAGTATGGTATGCATCGCCAGCTTCCTGGTATTTATTTAAAGCATACAGGGATTTAGCAATTTCCCCATATAAGTCAACTTGTGTGGTATCTAAGGCTATTGCTTTGCGCAGATCATTTACACCTAATGAATCCTGTTTTGATGCAATTTCCAATCGGCCGAGGTATAAATAATCATTTGGGATAATACGTTTTGGCCCGGCCTCGCTGATCCATTTGTTCATTGCAGTTAAACCGGCAGGATAATCTTTGTTTTCATAAGCTGCAATAGCTAAATAACGATAAACCCGTAAATTACTTTTGACTGATGCTGTAAGATCTTGTGCTACCTTTTGCAGGGTAACATAGTCTTTCGAGTCGACAAGAAAGTCGGCATAACGCATTTGCGATTCAACCGAGTAATCGGTCAGGCTGATATATTTCTTATAATTATCTGCTGCCTCTTTAGTTTTTGCATCGTACAATGAAGGGTCTGTTTTTGCCTGGCGCAAATCTGTTTCGGCCCATTCGCGGTAAGCAGGTCCGTAATTAGGGTCGATAGCTAAAGCCGCCTGGAATTGTTTTTGCGAATCTTCAAAGTTATCAGCAAACCGCCATAAAACCCCTTCGGCAACATTTGCTGCAGCCGATTTTGGGTCAATAGCTAAAGCTGACGAATATGCATTATAAGCATCTGTACTTTTTAATTGTGAACGGTAGGCATCGCCCAAAGCTATCAGCACTTCAGCATCTTTTGGGTTAGCAGCTTTGCCCTGGTTTAATATAGCAATGGCCGCATCTGCGTCTGCCGGGGCGATGGCAGAGCCATTTGGCCCTATACTGCTCCCGCTTACAGGTAATAAATATCCCAGGCCAACGTACAAATATGGTGTACTGTTCTTTTTCCCTGCAAGTGTAATTGCCGAGTTAAAATCTGTTGTTGCGGTACTGTTATCTTTTTCAATATGCGCAGCAGCGCCTAAACCTGCGAAGTTTAACGCAGATTTACTGTTAACAGCTACCCCCTTATTAAAGACAGTTTTAGCCGAATCCACATAGTCCTGTTTAAGGTACACCCATCCCAGGTAAAAAAAGTTCTCATCTTTATCGGCTTGTGTAACCGTAAGGTTTTTCAGCATCGACTTAGCTTTCTGGTATTGTTCGGCATCAATAGCCTTTTTAGCATCGGCTAAGCTTTGTGCAAAAGCTGATGAACCTATAAACAACAATCCCAACCCCGCGGCGGCTACTTTACTGATCATTTTCATTTTAGTTGATTTTTTTAATAGCTGTGAAGCTATCATGGGCGATTTTATTGATTTTTTTGAATACATACCCGTGATTGTTTCACTTTTTTATCATTAGTTAGTTAATTGTTTATTAATGGCACTCATAAGTGCTAAGCACTTAGTTTATTAATGGCAATACTTATATAATTGATGTGTTAACTGACCTATTTGCTAAATTTTATACACTTATGGTATTAAAACTATAAACAAATTGATTTACACCAATTTCAAAATGCAATAATATATTTTTTTGAGCGAATTTGCATATACAAGTTTAAACAAGTTTATACAAAAATGACAAAATTTATTATTGTTTCATTTTTTTCACAATTGTAATCTCTCTTGTGGGGATATGATCAGGCAAGAGGCCCGATTTTAAAATTATTCTCTGTCCAACGTCATTTGTCATAAACACAGCAAATTCCATTCCAAGACCATATTTACCGGTACAATTTAATATATATAAATTCCTGGTTAAAGGATATTGTTTTAATGCCAATGTATTTTGCGATGGCCAATAATACTGTTGCGATGGATTTTTGCGTGTATCATCTTTAACACCAACAATTTTAACCTTCTGCAAATCATCGGCATAATCCTTATCAGGGTCATTAAGCCAGCTAAACCCTGTTATACCTATAGCATCAGGGTGCTCGCTAACATATTTTATTACTTCTTTATTTGATTTAAGAGAATAAATATTTTTTTGTGTAAACCCTTTGCTCCCCGAAAGCTTTTTTAAATACCTTACCAAACTGGAGTTAGGGTTATCAAAAACGATATTTTTGTCCTGGTTAGTATCTCCGTTCAGCATTTTCTTTATTTCGCTTACTGTAATAGTGGTATCATTTGATGCCTGGTTTACAATTAATGCAACAGCATCCACAGCAAAGCGGTCGACAACGGGGTTTAAATTCCTGCCTTTTAAAACCTTAAGCTCATTAGTATCTAAATCCCTCGAAAGGATTGCTACCCTTACGCTATCCTGCAATAAAAGATTTACAGCATTATTTTCAGGGGCATAAATAATCCTTGGGTGGGCATTAGCATAAGTATTTTTAAAAACATAGACCTCTTCATCAACTATCGGCTGGAATGATTCATCCACTGCAAATTTTGCACTATCTGAAGTAAAACGGTCAAGGTTATCATCTTTTGCATTGTGCCTGCAGCTTTGAATACCTATAAGCACGCCGAAAGTTATAGCAACAAATGCAATAACACCGGTTAGTTTCAAATTATACTTCATTTTGCTTCTTTCTAAAAATCCGTGCAAAACGTATAACAGCATAAATAATTATAACCACCCCATATAAGGTCTTTTGAGTTTGGGGGAGATTTGGCAACATCCTGTCCCAAAAGATAACCATAAACCCAAAAATGGTTACACAAATAAATACGGTAACTCCTAAAATAAGCAAAAACCGCCGTTGGGGCGATTTTTGCTCGTTATTATTTGATAACATTTATCCTGTTTATTCTGATAGCGTAAAGGAGATCGGAACACTGTATGCAACACGCACCGGACGGCCGTTTTGTATCCCAGGTTTCCAATGCGGCGATGCTTTTATCACACGTACTGCTTCCTCATCACAACCATCACCAATGCCGCGTGCTACCTTAATATCTGTTAATGATCCGTCGCGTTCGCAAACAAAGCTCACAATTACCCTTCCCTGGGTGCCATTTTCCCTGGCAACCGCAGGATACCGGATGTTTTTGCCCAGGTACTTAATAAATGCATCCAAACCTCCCGGAAACTCCGGAACCTGTTCAACGGATGTAAAAATCTTATTAGGGTCTTCTTCGGTAACTTTAGCATCAGATGTACCAACCGGTTCATCAATTGTTACATCCGCGTTTTTATCCCCTTTAAGGTTTTTTTGGCCAGGATCGGCAACTTCCAATTCTTTTACGGTAGGCGGTTTTTCTTTCACCTCAACGTCCGGTTTAACAACCGGCGGTGGAAACTTAACCTGGTCAACCTTTGGTTTAGGCGGTTCAGGCGGGGGTGGCGGAGGTGGTTTTTTCAAGTCAACCGGGGGTGGCTGGAGCACCACATTGGTGATCTTTACTTTTTCTTTGGCCGCAGGGATAAACCCTTCGACCAAATTGATAATTGTATTTGCAGATATAAGAACAACAGCGACTACAACGCCGAAAAGAAGGGCTTTGCTTGTATTGCGGCCGTTATCCCTTCTTAATTCATAAGCACCATAAGCTTTATTGCGATCTGTAAAAACAACGTCGATCCATTTTTGATCTAATATGTCTAATTTTGATCCGAACATCTTTTTTTTCTTTAATATTAATTAACGTTAACAGTAATATTAATATTACCTAATATATACCATTCTTTTGCAAATCCGCGATTTCCATCGGTGTAATTTTCACAATGGCTTTTGACTGCACATTGGTAATATTCAGTTCGTCGAGGGCATTCACCAGGTTTTCGTAAGTTGATTTATCGCTTGGTTTTACCAAAACAATCATAAAATTATCAGGCGCCGCATGCGTTGCCTCAACTTGCTTTTCGTTCTCAATCAAGGCTTTACGTAAACCATCTTTGCCGTAATTGTCAACAGTCGGAGCGGACTTTCCCGCTTCGCCCATATACCACTCCAGTTTATTATGACTGCCCAGTAGAACAGTCATTGACCGTGTAGCCGCAACCGGCAACTGGCTTGTTTTTACGGAGTTATCTGGCATGGTCAGGTCCATTGCCTTCTTTTTACTAAGCGTAGTGGTAAGCATAAAGAACGTGATAAGCAGGAAAGCCAAATCAACCATTGCCGTAAGATCGACGCGTGTTGAGGCTTTTTTACTTCTTATTTTCCCGCCTTTATGTTTACCGCCGCCGGAGGTATCTAATTCTGCCATAGCTTTTTATTTTTTAGGGGCCGCTCTCAAGTCGGTAATTAAATCAAATTTGAATTTCTTTTGTTTTCCCAATATGCCGATTATTTCATTGATAATTGGGTATTGCTGGTGCCTGTCGCCTTTGATGGCGATGTCCAGGTCCTTGGCGTGTAAGCCAAGTTCGGCCTTGCGAGAATATAATATCCAGTTCCCCAACTCGTTGGAAGCGGTTGTATCGGCCTGGATCCCAGCTAGCGGAAAGCCTTTCCGTTCATCAGGCCGCAGATCAAGATACTGTTTCAACTGGGTTATCGGCACGCCAAATACTTCAAGCAACGAGAACCGCTGGATCTCCACCGGGGTAAAAGGTATGTTGTATTTTTCGCCCATTGCCTTTAATGTTTCGGCGCGAACGTCGGAACCGGTAACTGAATAAAATATGGTGCTTCTTCCGTTAATATTACCAACGGTTATGATAGCAAGGTTATCTTCAGGAACAGGTGTTGTTTTTGATGAAAACGGGATTTCGGCCTTGGTGGGGTCATCCACTTTAGGCTTTGCCGTTAGTATGAAAAATGTAAGCAACAGGAAGGCCACATCGCACATAGCTGTCATATCTATGAAGGTGCTTTTCCTGGTAACTTTTACTCTAGGCATAATTTGTTAATTTTTAGTATTATGATTAAACTACCCTCCCGGTAATACCGGGAGGGCGAAAACTAAGCACTAATGAGTTTTTTTATTTGTTTTTGTGCGATGCAGCAAATGTTTGTACAATGCTGAATCCTGTTTCGTCAATGGCGTAAGTCAGCTTGTCAATTTTTGATGTAAACACGTTATACATAACAATTGAAGTTGCCGATGTACCGATACCAAATGCTGTATTAACAAGCGCTTCAGAAATAGCTGTTGATAACGCTGTTGTATTTGGCGCTCCCGAAGTTGCCAATGCAGCGAACGCACGGATCATACCAAGTACTGTACCTAACAAACCTGTTAATGTACCGATAGATACCAGGGTAGCTATAACAGTTAAGTTTTGCTCAAGCATCGGCATTTCAAGTGAAGTTGCTTCTTCGATGTCTTTTTGGATAGCCAAAGCTTTCTGATCTACATCCAAACCTACTTCGCTTTCCATCTCTTTGTATTTTTTCAAAGCAGACTTGATTACGTTAGCAACAGAGCCTTTTTGTTTGTCACATTCGGCGTTTGCTGCTTCAATGTTACCGGCATTAAGTGCGCTTTGTACTTTTCTTACAAATGCATCAACATTGCCTGTTCCGGATGCTTTGTTGATAACAACAAAACGTTCGATGGAAAAAACAATTACCATTAATACATAGGACATGATAAGAGGCACCAGGAAGCCGCCCCTGTGTATAGTCCCATAAATGTCAGGGGTGCCATGATCTACATCACCTCCCTCAAAATGACTTGAATCACCCAATATGAACATGTAGATCAAAATTGCAACTACGATACAGATAGGCATGGTTAAAGTTGCAAACAAGCCTGATGAACTTGCGCTTTCTTTTTTTACAGGACTTGTTGGTTTTGTTGGTGCGTTTGCCATTACTTTTAGTTTTTAGTTTTAGTTTTTAGTTTATAAATATAAGTTAGTTAAATGCGAATTAATAAAGGAATAGCAAAAATAGAATTTAAATGAAATAAAAAAACTTTTTATGCTATTCTTTATAATTTTTTAATAAAAACTTCATTCAGTTTGTATTACAGGTGGATACATAACGTAATGAAAAATAAAAATTGCGCTGGCAGATACAATTTTTTACAATAAAACCTAAATTTTTTTATATAAACAAACAATTAAAAATAAAAATTATGTAACTAAACTGATATGGTCACATTTGGGCCTGCATTTATAATTTCCTGGCTGCTAAAATTGGCATATTGCTCAAAGTTTTTGATAAACAACATCGCTAAATTTTGCGCCTTTTCCTCATAGTTTTCGGCATTTGTCCATGTATTTTTAGGGTCAAGGAGTGAATCGGGTACATTTGGGCAGCTTACAGGCATCATGAGGCCAAAAACAGGGTGTTCGGTATAGGCTGTATTATCAAGTTCGCCACTCAAGGCGGCAGTGATCATGGCACGCGTATATTTTAATTTAATCCTTTTCCCTATCCCATACGGGCCGCCAGACCAGCCAGTATTCACAAGCCACACTTTTACATTGTGCCCTTTTATTTTATTACCCAGCAAATTTGCATAAGTTACCGGGTTTAAAGGGAGGAATGCTTCGCCAAAACATGCCGAAAAAGTGGCCTTTGGTTCGTTAATGCCTGTTTCTGTACCGGCAATTTTGGCAGTATACCCCGAAATAAAATGATACATGGCCTGTTCAGGCGTCAGTTTTGAAATAGGGGGCAATATGCCGAACGCATCGGCTGTTAAAAAGAATATATTTTTTGGTGATGCACCAATTGATGGGATCACCGCATTCCTTATATTATAAAGCGGATAGGCTACACGTGTATTTTCTGTTTTATTTATATCCGAAAAATTAACGGTGTGCGTGCCTTTTATAAAATTAATATTTTCGAGCAGTGTCCCAAATTGAATGGCGTTAAATATTTGCGGCTCTTTTTCGGGGGTAAGGCCTGCACATTTGGCATAACAGCCGCCTTCAAAATTAAATATGGTATAATCGCTCCATCCATGTTCATCATCGCCGATAAGGCCGCGTTCAGGGTCGGCGGATAAGGTAGTTTTTCCCGTTCCTGATAAACCGAAAAAGATAGCTGTATCGCCTTTTGCTCCTGTATTGGCAGAACAATGCATCGATAACACTTTCTTTTCATGAGGAAGGATAAAATTCAAAACCGAAAAAATGCCTTTTTTAATCTCACCAGTATACCCTGTACCGCCAATAAGTATAATTTTTTTGCTAAAATTAATGATCGAAAAATTGTGCTGCCGGGTGCCGTCAACCTGCGGGTCTGCTTTGAAGCCCGGAGCGGCGATAATAGTCCATTCAGGCGCGAAACTTGTATTAATAATCTCGGGGCGCAGAAATAAATGATGTACAAACAGGTTTTGATAAGCAGTTTCGGTAACAACGCGTATATCTATATGATATTTTTCGTTGGCGCAGGCGCAGGAGTCGCGCACAAATATGTCCCGGCCCGCAAGATAAGCGGTAACTTTTTGGAGCAGGGTGTCAAACTTTTCTGCGTCAAATTTGATATTTACTTTTCCCCACCAAACATTATTTTTGGTTATTTCATCCTCCACAATAAAACGGTCTTTCGGCGAACGCCCGGTAAATTCGCCGGTATCAATTGCAAGGGCGCCGGTATCGGCTAAAACACCTTCATTTCTTTTTAAAGCTTCTTCAACAAGTTCGGCAGGGCTTAACTGGAAATAAATATTCCTTGCCCGATCAAGCCCTATATAGCCCAGATCAGGTATTTGGTTAGTACGGTTCCTCATTAATAAGTTTATAATTGGTTGCCGCAAAATTACCGCAATTATACACTAAGAAACAAGGAAATTTCAATATTTTTTTACATAATGTATATTTTACACACTATGTAATTAATTGATATACAAATAGATATAGTTATTTATTAAGACATTTCGATACACTAAGCTTTGGTCAGTTTGCAGTTTTTAGTTTGCAGTTTGCACAGGGAAATTAGTAGTAACTGGATACTGCAAACTTTTCCACTGCAAATTGCGAACTGCCTACTGCGAACTTCTTTACTCAACTGCCCACTGCAAACTGCCCACTGCAAACTTCTTCTACCCCCCCGCTTTCTTCACCTTAAACCCGTCAGCTTGCAGGATCGTTAAAACCTTATCCCTGAAATCGCCCTGGATTAATATTTCACCGTCCTTTACCGAGCCGCCTACTCCGCATTTCGATTTTAGCTTTTTACCGATAAGCTCAAGGTCGGCAATAGCGCCAATAAAGCCATTGATACGAGTAACTAATTTGCCGCCGCCTTTACGGTCGAGATAAATTTTAAGATTTTGCTGCTGGGGAGGTAAGGTTGCAGATGAATTGTCGCCATCTTGCTGATATTGAAAATCAGGATCGGTAGAGTACACAACGCCGGTAAAGTTTTTTTTTGACATGTTTTTTTAATTGTAGAGACACAATACTTTGTGTCTCCCGTTTGAAAATCACACCTGCATATCCACTTGCATATTCGCTCAGTATAGTTGGAGACGCCCCGACAAATCGGGGCGTCTCTACGTTTTTTTATAATCAGGGCCAACAATCACCTTTAAAGAGGCCGGAACAATTTCAACCATTGTATCAGTTCCTGTAATTTGCGGTTCCCCGTCAAGGTGCACCGGCCCCGGGCTGTTGCGTTTAATTTTTATGATTTTACCCCGGATGATCTCTACATACTTTGTTTTGTCGGATGTTTTTGTGATCATGCGAATACCCATTTCAGGGAACCGCCATAAGGGGAATTTTTTGATAATGCAAACATCCAATAATCCGTCCTGTACCGATGCATGGGGCGAAATATGGGCATCATTGCCATATTGTGATGAATTAGCAAAACTCAGCATAAAAGCTTCGCGTTCATAAACTTTGCCATCAATTTCAAGGTGATAGGCTTGCGGTTTATATTTGGCTATCTCTTGCATTGACGATTTAATATAGGTAAAGAAGCCCCGCTTTTTGCCATGAGAGAATACTTCACTGATATGCGCGTCAAAACCCATCCCGGCCATATTAAAAAATGGCTGTCCGTTCAGCTTTGCTGAATCTATCACTTCAATATGTCCCAAACTAAGGTCTTTAATAGCTTTTACAGGGTCCATGGAAATATGGAGGAAACGCGACAGCCCATTACCCGAGCCATAAGGGATTATCCCCAATACAGTATTGCTCCTTACAATTGCCGATGCCACTTCGTTTACTGTACCATCGCCTCCGACAGCAACAATAAGGTCAAATTTATTTACAGCTTCTTTGGCAATTTGCCGGGCATGTGATATACCATCGCTAAAAACAACAACAGCCTCAAAAATAGCTGCATCAAGGTATTTTTCGATCAGTTCCGGAACGCCTTCCTTTTTTTTCCCGCCTGATATTGGGTTTATAATAAATAACGCTTTCCGTTTCAACTATATATATTTTCTGCGCCAAAAGTAAATGTATTTTCGGCTTTGTAAAAATTGTTTTATTTTAGCCGCCAGAATGTGGACTGATTTAATTGTCCGTCCTGATAGCTATTGGGACAGAACCGGATTGCAACCACGTAAAAAAGTGCTAAAACCCTGCTTCTTTTTACTACAATCCATTAAATATTCCTCTTTCAATTTTAATATTATTAAGTTCAGGAACATTACAAATAGTTACGTTTAAATTAAATTTACCTTTAGTACCAAAAATTTATGTCATATTTATTTACTTCCGAATCCGTATCAGAAGGACATCCGGATAAAGTTGCCGACCAGATATCGGATGCATTGATCGATCAATTTTTAGCTTTTGACCCGGAATCGAAGGTTGCCTGTGAAACATTAGTTACAACAGGCCTGGTTGTTTTAGCCGGGGAAGTAAAATCAAAGGCTTACCTTGATGTTCAGAAAATTGCCCGCGAGGTAATTAATAAAATTGGCTATACCAAAGGCGAATATATGTTTGATGGCAACTCTTGCGCTGTATTATCTGCAATTCATGAACAATCCCCGGACATTAACCAGGGCGTTGACCGTAAAGCAAAAGAAGAACAAGGCGCCGGTGACCAGGGAATGATGTTTGGTTATGCCACTGTTGAAACAGATAACTATATGCCGCTGGCATTAGATATTGCACATGCATTATTAATTGAGCTGGCAGCTATCCGCCGTGAAAATACTGATATAAAATATCTTCGCCCGGATGCAAAATCGCAGGTAACGCTTGAGTATGATGATGATAACAGACCCGTTCGTATCGATACTATCGTAATATCTACTCAGCATGATGATTTTGATGAAGAAAAAGCCATGCTTGCAAAGATCAGCAAGGAAATTATCAGTATCCTTATTCCAAGGGTAAAAGCGAAATACCCTAAGTATGCCCATTTTTTCGGCGATGGCATCAAATACCATATTAACCCGACAGGCAAGTTTGTAATCGGCGGCCCGCATGGTGATTCAGGCTTAACCGGCCGTAAAATTATCGTTGATACTTACGGCGGTAAAGGCGCGCATGGCGGCGGCGCTTTTTCTGGAAAAGACCCTTCAAAAGTTGACCGTTCTGCCGCTTATGCCACACGCCATATTGCCAAAAACCTGGTTGCAGCCGGTATTGCCGATGAGGTACTGGTACAAGTATCTTATGCAATAGGCGTGGCCCAGCCTATGGGTATATATGTAAACACCTATGGCACCGGCAAAGTTGGCTTAAACGATGGCGAAATTGCTAAAAAGGTTGAGGCTATATTTAACATGACCCCTTATGCTATTGAAACACGCTTTAAACTACGTAACCCTATTTATAGTGAAACTGCCGCCTATGGCCACTTCGGCAAACCAAGCCAAACGGTAACCAAAACTTTTGTAAGCCCGGAGGGCCACGAGGTAAAAAAAGAGGTAGAACTGTTTACATGGGAAAAACTTGACTATGTGGATAAAGTTAAACAAGCCTTTGGCTTGTAATGGATTTGAAAATTTGATGATGTGTTGGTTTGAAAATTAAATTCAAATAGTTTGACCTTCAAATTAATTAAGAATTGATAGGCCAGCAAGGTTTTTAAATAATCTGCATAAGAAAACCTCTTCAACAACGGAGAGGTTTTTTGTTTCCTGAATTCTGAACAGCATTAATTATTAAGTTTATATTCTTTAACTAATGCCGAAGAAGGTAAGCGCAAGAGTTCACTGAATTTCCTGATCATAGTAAGAGACAAGGGCTGTTTATAGTTCAGTACTTTGCTAATGGTGCCTTTATCCCCATACACTGTTGCCAGGTCGGCTGCTTTATAACCAAAATCGTCCATGCGTATTTTGATCATTTCAACAGGGTTAACCTCCGGCAAATCCCAAAGGTTATTTTCATAATTTTCAATCAGATGCACCAGCAGAAGCTTTTCCTTATGCTCTGCCCCTGCTGTTGCATCCTTGATCTCTTCATACCTTGCAATAGCCTTGTTATACTCTTGTTCGGTTTCAATTAAAAACCATATTAGTTTTTCGTTCATGTTTTTAAGGTTTTTTCATTTCGGCGATCGACTTGAATTTATAAAAATACTTGTTTATTTTAACTACGTTAACTGATGAGACCATGTTTCTAATTATAGGTGTTTTCAAACTCAGCCACTGAGTTCCACAATTAAATAATAAATACTTTGAGATTAATTATTTACATATTCAAGTTGTATCTTTAAATGAGACAACAATCCTAAAAACCACTTAACTATTTTTTTTTCGTCATTTATACGGTGTATTTCAGTTTCATCATTTATCCAATTTCCACTCATTGCAAAATGAAATTTATTTATATCAACTACTTTTTCCTTTTCTTCAGATAATAGACTTAAAAATGTGTCTGTTGCCTCCATGTTGGCGATCTCTTCGAAGGTTTTTTCGATAGCTTGATTCGAAGTAATATGCCAATGTGGCTGTGGATGTTTTGCTTGAAGGTCATTATAGTCGTCCCATTCAGCCCTAAAAAGTTGATACTTAATATTATCAGTTTCACTGCCTTGAAACACAGATAAAGAAATTAAGGTGTTTTCGTCCTGAAATCTAATGTCAATGTATATCCAAAATTGCTCAAACCACTTAATTACATTTATTTCTTCCAATATAGAATTATAGTTATTTATCGCTTTTGATATATTGCTTCCAGTAAGCGTAAATCTATTTGTGCTGCTTGGATGAAGATAAAAAGTCGATTCTGTAAAGAATATTTTACAAGTACTATTTATTTCATCTATAATACGCCTCTTATTAATCACTCTATTAAATTTACAATAAAGGGTAAAAATATTTGGTTAAAATGTCGTCGCTCATTGTTTTTATATAGGAATTACCTTTAGACAATTGTTGGCCAATTTCCACTAACATCCTATACGACGATGATTCTTTAACGTCTAACGAGTGTACATTTGGAATTGGAATTTGATCAGTGTGTTTTTTTCCTAAATCATACCATTTGCCACCTGCTAATTGTCTAGAAGAATATATTGACAAAAGCTTATCAAAAAACGGGCTAGAAAAGATTGCTAAATAAAAGTAGAAATCATCCACATCAGCAAATTTTTTTTGAGGTGTCCACGCATATCCCCTTTCGACTACAAATTTTCCTGTATCATCAAAAGCGAATGAATCGGAGTTGCCAAATTCTTTAGAAAAAAGTCTTTGATCTTCAATATATTGCCAATTTCTTGGTCTTGCAAGTCCCCACCATTCAGTAATTCCTTTTCTTAATTTTAACCTACTCTCGTTTGGTTTAAGAGACGCTTGATAAAAGGAAGGAGATGATTTTTGCAATTCACTTTCATTCTTAAATATTATCCCTTCGGAATTGTAAGGATACCAAATGTACTTTTTTCGAAAAAGCTCTCCATTTTTTATAGAATCATTATCAATTACGGGTCGAAAATACTTTTTTTCATTGTTTGGCATATCTGAAAAATCCTTTTCCGATATTTTAAAAACATCTTGGATACCTTGCCTTATACCAAGTTGTACACTAAAAATTTCTTCTAAGCGAACTAACCTTTTTTCCGTTACAAATCTTTCTATAACTTTTAACAGTTCATTTTCTTGCAATGATATTGGCTTCCAGCTATTATTAAAAATAGGAAAATCTATTGGTTGAAATACACTATAATCTTTTTCATTTACAGTGGAAAGGTTCGAGTAAAACATTTTTCTTAAATCCCGAAGTGCATTTTGGGCGATTCCTTTTTCATTTCTTGTCCAAAGCATTACTGGAATATGATTTGTTTTTGGTTTATGACCTACTATTAAACTAGCATCTGTTAATGCATCTTCAAAAACGAAGTTCCCTAATTTTCCAATTAAATTTATTGTTAGTAAATCTGAGATATCAATTCGTAATTTTTTGTAAGAATCTAACGCAAGTAATGAAGATGGTATAATACAACCAATAACACCATCAAAGTTTAAACATTGGATAGATTTGTAAAAAAAGGCACTAGCCTGATTCGGTTTAGCAGTAAAATTCTTTCCTAAAGTATCTTTTACTGCATCTCTTGCTTCTTTGGTACGAAGTAATTCCCAAGAAATGAATGGAGGATTCATTAATATTAAATCATAATCTGTTTCCCAAGGTTCTGTTAAAGAGTCATCTACCATTTTTATTTCAAACGAAAGTTTGTCTTTCCAAATAGTTCTATGCTCGTACTTTAATAAAAATTAAACGCAACAGCCCGGGGCCGGTGCACCTTGACGGGGA
>Ga0206864_1152_pt1 | contig 22949 bp, 20 predicted proteins | sample Alteio_BWOrgCont_42_FD_152632 | JGI IMG/M metagenome (GOLD analysis project Ga0206864, IMG submission 152632) | Enriched cells from forest soil in Barre Woods Harvard Forest LTER site, Petersham, Massachusetts, United States -... | ecosystem: Environmental > Terrestrial > Soil > Temperate forest >...
ACCGCGGAAAATCAATCAGCGACGTATTGGATATGAGCATCGAAGACGCAACGCCGTTTTTTGAGCATATACCGGCCATTTATCGTAAAGTTAAAACGCTGAATGATGTTGGCTTGGGTTATATTACTTTGGGGCAATCGTCAACCACCCTTTCTGGTGGCGAGGCTCAGCGGGTTAAATTAGCTACCGAACTTTCCAAAAAAGATACAGGCAACACTTTTTATATTTTGGATGAACCAACTACAGGTTTGCATTTTGAGGATATTAATGTGCTGCTGGGCGTATTAAACCAATTAGTAGACAAAGGCAACACAGTACTGGTAATTGAGCATAACCTCGATGTAATTAAAGTGGTTGACCATGTAATTGACCTTGGGCCAGAAGGCGGAACCGGCGGTGGCAAGATTCTATTTTCGGGTACGCCGGAAGCACTATGTAAGGTAAAAGATAGTTTTACCGGGCAGTTGTACATACAGGTTGCGGATATCCGAAAACACACCAGTATAAGTAGCAGGATTTGAGCGCGGTGTACGCCCGATAGGAGCCTGGTCTATCTCGATAACCTTATCGATATGCTCCATACCCTCAATTTTTTCATAGGGCAGCGGATACTTTTTGGCCCTGAAAAAGTGATGATTTAAAATGGGATACAAAGTTTCAGTGATCAAACTTGATTTACCGCTTCCGGATACCCCTGTAATACCAATAAGTTTTCCTAATGGAAACTCAACCGTAACCTTCTTTAAATTATGGCCTGTGGCTTTTTTTAAGGTTAAAATCTTGCCATTGCCCTCGCGCCTTTTTTCGGGTATGGCAATTTCACGTTCCCCGTTTATATACGATGTTGTGAGCGTATGCACCTTCATTAATTCAGCTGGTGTACCTTGTGCCACAATCTCGCCGCCATGCACACCTGCTGCCGGGCCCATGTCAATTACATGGTCAGCATGAAGGATCATATCCTTGTCGTGCTCAACAACAAGTACAGTATTTCCAAGGTCACGCAAATTTTTTAATGCTTTTATAAGGCGTTCATTGTCACGCTGGTGCAGGCCTATGCTTGGTTCATCCAAAATGTACATTACGTTCATTAATTGCGAACCTATCTGAGTGGCCAGCCTGATGCGTTGTGCCTCGCCGCCTGATAGGGTTTTTGCCGTACGGTCGAGCGTTAAATAGCTTAAACCAACATCTAATAAAAAAACTATCCTCGCTCTTATTTCTTTTAATATTTCTTTTGCGATAACATTCTGGCGTTCGGTTAAGCGGTCTTCAAGCCCTGCGAACCATTCTTGCAAGGTGCGGATATCCATGCAAGCCAATTCAAAAATATTTTTTCCATCAACCTTAAAATGAAGCGATTCTTTTTTTAGCCTCGCACCTTCACAAACCGGGCATGTTCTTAAAACACGGTAATTTTCCATATCATCCATGCCTTCTTCGCCACGGCGCTCCTGCTGTTCTTCCAGCATGCGGATGATGCCATCGAAGCTCACCTGGTAGCTCTGTACGTTCCACTTATTGTATTCAACAGCTACAGTGATCATTTCAGTTGATCCGTTCAGGATAATATCCAAATGGTCCCTCGATAATTTTTCTATTGGGGTTGATAAAGCAAACTCATACTTTTTTGCAAGCGCCTTCAATACCTGGAAAATCCATGTTTCCCGGTATTCGCCAATCGGGGCAAGGCCGCCATTTAAAATGCTTAATTTAGGGTTAGGAATAACCGAAGCTTCATCCACCTCGAAAATATAACCAAGCCCGCTGCATTTTTCACAAGCGCCATAAGGCGAATTGAACGAGAACGTATTTGGCTGCGGTTCATCATAAGATATGCCGGAAACCGGATCCATTAAATACTTGCTATAATAGGCTACGTTGTTGTCTTTATCCGCTACCCGGATAATGCCTTTTGCTATTTTTAAAGCTGTTTGTATTGAAGTATATAAACGTTTGCTGTCTTGTTCGCTAACCACCAACCGGTCAACAACAATATCAATATCATGTATCTTGTACCGGTCCACCTGCATTTTGGGCTCAACATCCACAATAGCGCCATCTATCCAGACTTTTAAATAGCCTTGCTTGCGTATTTGTTCAAAAAGCTCCCGGTAATGCCCCTTTCTTGCTTTTACAACCGGCGCCAGGATATTTACCGGTTGCCCGCTAAATTTTTCGGATATAGTCCGCTGTATCTGCTCTTCCGACATGCGCTCCATTTTTTCGCCGCTGACATAGGAGTATGCCTCCCCGGTACGTGCAAAAAGCAAACGCATAAAATCGTATATCTCGGTAATGGTGCCAACCGTTGAGCGCGGGTTTTTGCTGGTTGTTTTTTGTTCGATAGCGATAACCGGGCTTAGGCCGGAAATTTTATCCACATCAGGCCGTTCCATACCGCCCATAAACTGGCGCGAATAGGCCGAAAATGTTTCCATATACCTGCGCTGCCCCTCGGCATAAATGGTATCAAACGCCAGTGATGATTTTCCGCTGCCGCTTAAGCCGGTAATTACAACCAGTTGGTTACGCGGAAAAGAAACATCGATATTTTTTAAATTATGTACCCTGGCCCCATAAACTTCAACTTCATTTTGCTCGCCCAGGTCAATAGCTTTTGTAATCATGATTAGTGAATTAGTGAATTAGTGAGTTAGTGAATTAGTGATTGAACAAGTAGCAGATTAAATTTTGTGAAAGAGATACTGTATCACCTCGTATAATTCAATCTAAAACTATTTTTTCATTCACTAACTCACTAATTCAATAATTCAAAATTAACCCCAAATATACGCGAAAAAGGCCGATCTTCCAGTCTGGAAGATCGGCCTCATAGTGCTCCGTAATATAAATTTTTACAGTTATATGGTAAAACTGGTAATTAATTAAACGCCAGTAACTCCGACGGTTTAAAAACCGGTAAATGGTTTTTGTAACCGTATTTACCAGGCTGGCTGATTATGGCTTTCATGGCGATAAGGTCATATACATATACCGCAGTTTCGCGGTTTAAATGCATTAGGAAATAATTATCCTCATTTTGCCTGTTTATCGCTTTTGCCAATTTGATCTCCCCGTTATTATAGGCGGCGGCGGCCAAAGTCCAGCTATTAAACTCAGCATAAAGCTCTTTAATATACTTACATGCTGCAATGGTTGATTTACGGGTATTCATACGTTCATCAATCCCTTTTCCAACTTTAAGGCCATAAGTCCGTGCGGTACCAGGCATAAATTGCCATAAACCTTTTGCGCCCTTTGAAGATGCCCCTTCACCAAAACCCGATTCTACTAAAGGGATGTATTTAAAATCATCCGGGATGCCATAAGCAAGTAAAATGGGTTCAATAATCGGAAATAGCCTTCCAGCTTTATTTTGCAGGATATTTGAGTGAACATACCTGTAGTTATGTTTCAGCAACGACCGCTGCATCCTGCTGTTTACCCCAATATTATTAATGGGCAGAGCTTCGTTCGCAAAACTAAAATCATTTTCATCAATATTTTTGAAAATAAACTTCGACCTGTTGGCCGAAGATCCCGCTTTCAATTTTGCAATTTTTTTAGCCTTTGCAATGGCTTTTGTACTGTAAATGTTGAGTGCCGAAATGATAACCAGCACCACCATTACGGAGCACGTAATTAAGTGTTTTTTAGTCATTTCTTTTTTATTCATAAAGTAAACATTTGCTAGAATGTGCGGCAAAGCTACATTATACAAATCAGATTATCAAATACTTAGCTTTTTGTGGCTTTGGAAAGGATTAGTTTTTGGTTCAAAAACTACCCTTATAGCAGGTTAAACGTGGTTTTTGAACCGATAAAAAAAATTATAGTTATCCCCCTAAAAATGCTAACTTTGACCCCTCACGCTGCGAAGCGCTAATTAAAAAATTATGGCATTTAAGAGACCAGGGAACAGTCGTAACGACCAATCCGGCAGATCATCAAACAGGGCTTCAAAAGCCGGCGACGGACCAAAAAGACCATCCGCTTCAAGAAGTAAATCTTCATCAGGTACTGGTCAAACCGATTTCAACAAACCGGCAAAAAAATACAACAGTGAACGCCCCGGCGAAAAGAGATCTTTTTCTCCGTCGGGCGACAAGCCATATCAAAGCAGGCAAAGTGATGGCGATAAACCCGCCAGCAGCTTTAGTGGGGGTGAGAAACGCTCGTCTTCACAAAGAAGCAGGCCGTACACCGGCAGGCCCGCTGATAATGATGACAAGTCTAAAAGAAGCTTTGGTGGAGAATCGGCAGGCCCAAAGAAGGCATTTGCACCAAAAAGCAGGCCATATACCGGCAGGATAGCTGATAATGATGAGAGGCCGAAAAGAAATTTTGGCGGTGAGTCAAGAGATAAGCAGCCTTTTTCACCAAAGGGCAAATCGTATTCCGGCAGATCAAACGATAATGATGAAAGACCCAAAAGGAGTTTTGGTGGTGAATCATCTGATGGAAAAAAATCTTTTACTTCCCGTGGTAAATCTTCCGGCGGTTCATTCAGCAATGATGACAGGCCTAAAAGAAGCCCCGATAGCTATCGGGGCGGTACTGAAAAACCTGGTGAGAAAAAATTCACAGGCAGGTCGTCTGACAATAGCGGGTTTAAAAAACGTGAAGGAGAAAAACCATATAGTTCTGACAGGCCGCAACGGGCCAAATCAAATTACGATAAAATAACACCTGACCCTGATGCACCTGCAAAAACTTTACGCGGCCGCAAAAAAGGCCCTGAAAGTAAAGACACAGGGCTAATCAGGCTAAACCGTTATATTTCAAATGCAGGGATTTGTTCACGCCGTAAAGCTGATGAACTTATCGCAGCCGGTGTGGTATCTGTAAATGGCGTTGTAGTTTCCGAATTGGGAATTAAAGTTGATCCTCAAAAAGACGAAATACGTTATAATGGCGAAACGCTTAAACGGGAGAAAATGGTTTATGTATTACTAAATAAACCCAAAGATTATATCACCACCACCGAAGACCCGCAGGAACGCCGCACAGTAATGCACCTGGTTGAAAAAGCCAGCAAAGAGCGCATTTATCCGATTGGCCGTTTAGACAGGAATACAACAGGGCTGCTTTTAATGACCAACGACGGCGACCTGGCTGATAAACTTTCGCACCCGAAAAATAATATTATTAAACTTTACCAGGTTGAGCTCAATAAAAGCTTAACCCAGGGCGACCTGAATAAAATAAGCTACGGCATTGAACTGGAAGACGGCTTGATAAAACCTGATTCCATATCTTATGTATCTGGCGGATCAAAAAGAGAAGTAGGCATACAGATCCACAGCGGCAAAAACCGCATTGTTCGACGCATGTTTGAACATTTGGGCTACGAAGTTGTAAAACTTGACAGAGCAGTATATGCCAACCTAACCAAAAAAGATCTTCCACGTGGTCGCTGGCGCTTTCTTGAGGAAAGTGAAGTGATACAGCTGAAGCATTTGATTTGAGCGATTTGTATTGATCACTATTTGTTGTTACAATAAGTGATCAATACAAATTAGTCGTACACAGTTGAGAAAAAAGCTACGCCTCCCTGAGGCTTTTAACCGGGTTTACGGTTGCAGCTTTTATGGCCTGGAAGCTTACCGTCAATATGGCTACCAATAAAGAGCCAATGCCTGCTATAGCGAATATCCACCATGATATATTCGATCTGTACTCATAATTCAGCAGCCATTTGTGCATAAAATAAAATGCAAGCGGCGAAGCAATAAGCAACGAAATAAAAACAAGGACTACAAAATCTGTAGATAACAATTGCCACAGATTGAATACCGAAGCGCCAAGTACTTTCCTTACGCCAATTTCCTTTACGCGCTGCTCTGCTATAAACGAGGCCATCCCGAATATCCCCAGGCATGAAATGAAAATTGCCAATACGGCGAAGAAACCAGCCAGCTTTCCAACGCGTTCCTCCACGTCAAACTTCCTGGCGTATTCATCATCGGCAAACTTGTACTCAAAAGGTTGCCCCGGATTATATTGCGCATAAACCTGTGCAATTTTTTTAAGGGACCCCTGAACGCTGGTCCCTGGAGCCATCCTGATATTCAAAACATTCATCTGCCCGGGATTCATAAAGAAAATAGTGGGTTGAACTGGGCTAAATGGCGAATTCATCACCATATCCCTTACTATTCCTATGATGTGAAAATTAAAGCCATACCAGTGTACAGTTTCACCAATAGGGTTTTTAAAGCCCAACATTTTAGCGGCAGCTTCATTTATCACGAAACAAAACCCATCGGCTCCGCCCGTTTCTGATCTGTAATCGCGGCCATCTACAAACTGCCAGCCGATCGTCTTTCCGTATTCCTTAGAGATACCTATCGTTGCAAAATTCTGCGTGCCGGTTTTATCCCTTCCCAGCCAGTCAAAATTAGATTGAGAATTCCACGACTCCGTTACCGGTGTAGTTGACCAGGCGACGCCCGATACAGCGCCGGTTTTAATCAGGTCATTGTGAAAAGCGCCGAATTGCGCATGAATATTGGGAGTAAGGGTTTCAACAGTGATCAAACCTTCCCTGTTATAACCTACATGACGGTTTTTTGCAAATTGTACCTGGCGGAAAACAACAATAGTGCTGATGATAATGGCTATGGATACTGTAAACTGTAAAACTACCAGCACCTTACGCGGCACAGTCGCCAGCCGGCCCGTTTTGTAAGTGCCTTTTAATACCTTCACCGGTTGAAAAGACGAAAGATAAAACGCCGGGTAACTGCCGGCTATCAAACCCGCCACAAGGGTAAAGCCCAGCCCGGCAACCCAAAATAAGGGATTCAAAAATGGCAGGCTCATGTTTGCGCCAGCTACGTCATTAAATAAAGGGAGCAGCAAAATCACAAGCAAAAAAGACAGCATAAAGGCCATAAAGGCCATCAGCAGCGATTCACTGAAAAACTGCAGGATCAGTTGCTGCCTCCGTGACCCGATAGCCTTTCGGATACCCACTTCTTTTGCCCGTTTCTCGCTTTTCGCGGTAGCCAGGTTCATGAAATTGATACATGCCAGCAGCAGCACAAATAGCCCTATTATTCCAAACAGCCATACATATTGTATCCGGCCGCCCACATTTACACCGCCCTTAAATTCAGCATATAAATGCCATTTATTCATGGGATAAAGGAAAATAACCGGGTTAAACTTTTTCTCGGCATTATCCGATTTATTATATTTCGAGTCCTTAATTTTTGCCGAGGCCTTATTGATATCAACACCATCAGCCATCTGTACATATATTTTCCATCCGTTGTTGTTCCAGTTTTGAATATTGTTTTTTACTGCCGCTCCCTGTAACTCCCAGGGCACGATGAATTGAAGATCGTTCAGTGTTGTGTTCACCGGGAGGTCTTCATAAACACCGGTAACTTTAAGGCTCACTGTGTCATCGAACTTTACGAGCTTGTTTATGGGATCTTTATCGCCGAAAATAGCAGTCGCCACTGAATGTGATAGCAAGATGGAGTGGAGGTCCTTTAAACCGTTGCCAGACCCGCTCAGCATCTTTAATGAAAATAAAGAAGGCGCATCCGCCTGCATGTAATTCCCGGTGTTTACAAAATGCTTATCCCCCGATGCTATCAGATGCTTTCCCGTGCCCGATGACATTACTACCTTCTTGAATTCACGTCCATAAGTGGTCCGTAATTCCTCTCCAAGCGGCATTGGAATGGTAGGTTGCGTACCGACCTCCCCGCTGAAGGTCTGGTTCTGCATCACCTGGGCTATGCTATTATAATTCTGGTGATATTTGTCAAATGACAGCTCATCGTTGATCCAGATGCCGATTAATAACGTTACTGCCATTCCGGCTGATAAGCCGGTAATGTTGAGCGCAGCATGCATCTTGTTTTTTGTAATACTGCGAAAAGCAGTTTTGAAATAATTCTTTAGCATGATGATTTATTTTGGATATTAAAGCCAACATTAGCACCTGAAAATCACTAATCGTATGCCGGAATATTAAATAATTGATATATAGTATATTAGCAACAATAAATATACGAACATGTTCGTATATGATACAATAATCGTGCGTTTTTGATACAGTCTGTCCTTTTCCTCTGAACTTTTTCTAATCTCTAATCACCAATCTCTAATCACCAATCTCTAAACCAAAATTAGTATCTTGCAGCCGATTTCCAATTCATCCTAAAATGAGAAAATTACTGCTAATAATTTCGCTGTTATTCCCGGTGCTTATTTATGCACAACATAAAAAAACAGCCCCTTCAACTTACGACCTGCTGATTGGCACCTATACCAAAGGTAAAAGCAAGGGCATTTACGTTTACCGCTTTTATGCCGAAACAGGCAAACTGGCGTATTTAAATGAAATAGACGATGTAAACAATCCATCGTACTTATGCGTTGCCGCAAATAATAAATTTGTTTACGCGGTAAATGAAACCGGTAAAAATGGCGAAGTAAGCGCCTTCACTTTCGAGCCAAAATTGGGTAAGCTTGTATTTTTAAATAAACAATCATCAAAAGGGGCAGACCCATGTTATGTTTCTGTTGACGAAGACCAAAAAAATGTATTTGTAGCCAATTATAGCAGCGGGAGCCTGGCTGTTTTACCTGTAAATAAGGATGGTTCTCTTAGCCCGGTATCGCAGCTTGTGCAGGACGAAGGCCATGGTGTAAATAAGGAAAGGCAGGAAGGCCCGCATGTGCATATCGCAATGCTGTCGCCCGATGAAAAATATTTATTATACAGTGATTTAGGCACTGATAAATTGAATATCATGAGGTACCATGCTTCCCACCCTGAACCGTTAACCCCTGCTTCACCTGCATTTATAAGTGTAAAAGATGGAGAAGGCCCACGCCATATTGTTTTTTCGAATGATAAAAAACACGTTTACTTAGTTACAGAAATGGGATCGGCAGTGCATGTTTTTGATTATAATAGCGGCAAGCTGAAAGAAAAACAATCAATTACATTATTAAGTAATGGCTTTAAAGGCCAAACTGCAGGCGCTGCCATTCATATATCCCCCGACGGCAGGTTTTTATACGCCTCCAACCGGTTGGAAACCAACGAAATTTCTGTTTATGCTATTGACCCGGACAATGGCGACCTTATATTTGTTCAACGGGTATCAAGCAATGGTAAAAACCCCCGTGATTTTGCAATTGACCCCCGGGGCAATTTCCTGGTATTAGCTAACCAGGACAGCGACAGCATTTATGTTTACAGGATTGATAAAAGCAATGGAAAGTTAAGCCGCACATCAATAGGCCTTGACATTGGCAACCCGGTTTGTTTGAAATTTGCACCGGCGGAGTAGGTTTTTAGGTGAAACGTAAAAACGAAAAGCTGAATTAATGTATAGATAACTTTAACTCTTTGCCTATCCCTAACTTAATTAATCTATAAAGGGTGTTTAGTTGTATATCGGCCTTACCTGTTTCAATTTTTGAAATATAGTTTCGTGTAGTCCCGCTATTCCTTGCAACCTCTCCTTGTGACAGGCCGGCCTCTTCCCTGGCAGTTTTCAAAAGTTGTCCTATTTTAGGACTTGTGCTTAACCTGCTTACCAGGTGGCTATCCTTATAAAGCGTATCAGGGTCTAAATCCAATGCACCTGTTATTACCTTTCCGCTTGGCAGGGTAATGGTTTGTTTTAAATTATTCCAAATTATTGTGTTATCGGCTGAAACACTCGCCTGTTTAAATACCTCCCAATCTTTTAAATAGCCAAAAGGATTGTCTTCGTTCGATACGGCTGATGCTATTTTTTGGCTTAAATCTATTTTACGCTCATCGCCGTTAGTCCAAAGAGTATAAAGGGTATAAGGTTGTTCTATATTCGTTATTATTAAAATCCTTGGCAGCTTTTTCATAAATTCTTTATTTGAGGATTAAGCACCTTTAAATAAGGCTAATAAATCATTTTCGTTTTCGGTTATTATTTCTTTTACCTTTCTAAGTTGGGGTATAGGTAATAACCCTCTTATTATTTCTTTACCAATAATTGATATAACCGCTTCATATTCGTTATAAATGGCATGAATATGTGGTGGCAAATGATCGTTTGAATAAACATTTATTTTTATTCCATCAATCAACTCAAATAAAGGCATAATACAAAGATAACAATAGTACCTAATTAGGTGGCAATATTTGGTGCGCTTTTTTAAATATTTATTAATTTTGCATTTATGAAATCACAGTTAAACAGAATAACCATTGTGCCAGGCTTGTGTGGTGGAAAACCTACCATACGAGGAAAGCGTATGACCGTAACTATGATATTGGAACACCTGTCTGCGGGGGATAGCTTTGAAGATATTTTAGAAGATTTTCCATTTCTGGAAAAGGATGATTTATATGCCTGTTTACTGACGCTGCATAACTAACTATGCATATCCTGTTTTGGTATGATTCTCAAATTGTTTGCAGCAACCTTTAGATCCACATATGTCTTCTAATTTTTATTAAACGTATAAGCATTTCGTTATCGTTTTCATATTGCTCCTCTTTATAAATTGGCTCAAGTTTACCTTCTGCTTCTTTGGCAATGCGCTGCTTCCACCATTTATATAACTCGTCCATTTCTTTTCTTGCATTTTTTACGTTCTCGTCATATTCCCCATCAATAACATCTTTGCTAACTTCTTTTTCAATAAAATCCGTCAATAACTGGAAACATGCATGAAGCATTACAATGTCCTTATCGCACCAATCTGCGTTAATAGTTTCGATATGCAAAATTTCAGGGTTGTGCATAGCATGTTATATTTGGAGGCTTTAAAACCTTTTACCTTTCACCTCCCTACTAAACCCTTTCCTTGCACCGCTCAATTACCTCTATATAATAATTTTCGTAAGCGGGAAGGATATTTGCCAGGTCAAATTGTTTGGCGCGTTCGAGGGCGTTGTTTTTGAATAACTGTAATCGTTGTTCATCTTCAAGAATATAAATTGCTTTTTCGGCCATGCCATCTACATCGCCAACATCTTTCAGGAAACCGGTTACACCTTCAACATTCAATTCAGGCAAGCCGCCTGCATTTGAACTTATTACAGGAACTTTACAAGCCATAGCTTCAAGGGCGGCCAAGCCAAAACTTTCTGATTCTGAGGGCATTAAAAAGAGGTCGGATACAGATAATATTTCCTCAATGGCATCTTGTTTACCTAAAAAACGGATATCGTCATTAACACCGAGGTCGCGGCTTAGCTGCTCACAGCGTGAACGTTCTCCACCATCTCCGACCATCAAGAGTTTCGCCGGTATTTTCTTAATTAGTTTTGCAAATATCTTTATTACATCTTCTGTACGCTTTACTTTGCGGAAATTGGAAGTATGCACAATGATTTTCTCACCAAATGGCGCTATCGCTTTTTTAAAATGATCTTTGGGTTTAAGGCTAAAGCGTTTAAGATCTATAAAGTTTGGTATTACCCTAATATCGTTCTCAATATCAAAATACTTGTACGTGTCGCTTCTCAAATGTTCAGAAACCGCTGTAACCCCATCTGATTTATTGATTGAAAAAGTAACCACCGGTTTAAAGGTGCTATCACGGCCTACAAGGGTAATGTCAGTGCCATGCAGCGTAGTGACTACCGGGATGTAAATCCCATAGGTCAACAATATTTGTTTCGCCATAAACGCTGCAGAAGCATGTGGTATAGCATAATGCACATGCAGGATGTCTAATTTTTCAAAACGTACCACATCAACTAACCGACTGGCAAGAGCAAGTTCATAAGGCGGAAAATCAAAAAGCGGGTAATTGGACACCGAAACCTCGTGATAAAATAAATTTTCAGAAAACAGGTCAAGCCTGGCCGGCTGGTTATAGGTAACAAAATGAACCTGGTGGCCACGGTCTGCGAGGCCCTTGCCAAGCTCTGTGGCTACAACCCCGCTTCCGCCGAAGGTTGGGTAACAAACTATTCCGATCTTCATTTAATAGGCTTTGCTGTTTAATGGTAATGAAACTACCGTGTGCTGCTTATGTTTACCATAGGTAGTATGCACACGGTAATTTCACTGCTGCAAGTTTAACAGCAATTTATTGGAATAGTGTTAAGCGGATGTAAAATGATTTCGGATTTCGGAATGTTTTAAATGCGGAAGTCGGATTGCCAATTGCGGAATGATTTAAGTGGTATTAAATCCGCAATCGGCATTTCGAATTCCGCATTAAACATCAAACTGCAGTGATCCACCACGTATTGCCGAAAGCATCATTAACACCTGCGCTGCGGCCATAGCTTTGGTCGGCAGGTTCGCTTTTGCTTGTAGCGCCGTCTGCAAGGGCATTTTTATAAACGGCGTCACAATCGTCAACATAAATGAATAAGCCGGCTGGTTGCGGTTTATATAGTTCTGTAGCATCGGCAATCATGATAACACTGCCGCCTATACTTATTTCAGCATGTTGAATCAACTTTTCATCACGCATTGCCTTAGAGCGTTCTTCGGCACCAAAAACTTTTTCCGCAAATTCAAGAAAAGCAGGTGCATTTTCTACAATCAAATAAGGCATTACCTGGTTGTAGCCTTCGGGAACATTTAATGTTTTCATAACGATTTGATTTATTTCGGAAGTCGGAATTTCGATTTCGGATTTAATTTTAATCAAACCTAATAATTTTGAAGTCCCAATAATTGTAAAAACAGGACATTTTTAAACGTAACGATATTCAGTTCCTTCGGCCTTGCCTGAAAAGTAAAAGCCGGGATGATAGCCCGTGAAAGCCTTAACATCATGAATAAAATGCGATTGGTCAAAATAGCCGCATTCATAGGCTATGCGGGATAATGATTTAGTGCTGCGGTTCTGTTTTAAAGCATTGCTTAGGCGTACCAATCGTAAATACATCTTTGGTCCAAATCCTGCATAAGCCTTAAATTTCCTGTCGAACTGGCGGACGGAAAGATTAAACTGGTATGCCAGTTCTGTAACAGTGCTTATCTTATCCGAATGAATTACATGTTTTATTGAAGCCGCAATTGTATTATCCTTTAAACTGATGTTCAAAAGGCGCTTTTCCAGGAAAGCTGTTAATATTTCAACCCTTTTGCTGTTATCCGGGGCGGTCATTATTTTTTCTTCCAGTTCACGCCCTTCATAGCCTAAAAAAGTATCCAGATCGAGCATTTCGTTACTGGTTTCTTCCGATGGCACTTTAAAAAAATAAGGCACGGCAAAAGGATATATATAAACGCCAAAAATGCCAAAACTTTGTTTAGTCTCGAACCGCCTGTACTGGCTTGATTGAAAATGAATGCCCGATTGCCAGTTATGTGCCTGGCCATCGGTTAGTTCATCAAAACCGGCCCGGTAGTGAAATACCATTTCCGCGCAACTATCGGCTATTGAGCGGTAGATGTATGAATCTTCACCTTCCCCAAAATCGTGCTCCAGCACCCAAAAACACCTTACATAAGGCACTAAGTGGATTGGGGGTGGGATGGTGAGGTATTTCATTGCGGATTTCGGAATTTCGATTTCGGAATTTTAAAGTCAAATTTAATAATCTATAAACAAAAAACATTCCGCAATTGGCAATCCAACTTCCGCATTTAAAGAATTCCGAAATCGAAATTCCGAAATCCGAAATTATTCACAGCCCTTTCGCTATCGCCTGGTAAACCACATCCTGTATCCTTGGCCTTATATTTAAGCTGGATAGCTTGCTGCCAACACTTGGGTTTACCCGGTTCGATAAAAATATATACACCAGGTTAAATTTAGGATCAACCCAAACGCAGGTGCCGGTAAAGCCGGTATGACCGTAAGTTTGGGGCGATGCAAATTGCGATGGATAATGATGATCGGCAATGGGGTCCCAGCGGTCGAAACCTAAACCACGGCGGCTAACGTCCGATTGTTTGGCGGTAAATAAGTCTACTGTTGAAGGTTTAATATACTGAACACCGCCATAAGTGCCGCGGTTTAACATCATCTGGTACAATATGGCGAGGTCATTGGCATCGGCAAACAAACCGGCATGACCGGCCACACCACCCATCAGGGCCGAGGTAGGATCATGCACATAACCATCAATCAGGGTGTGCCGATAAACTTCCTCATCTTCCGTCGGCGGTATACGGTCAACGCTAAAACGATGCAGCGGTAAAAAGCCCGCAGTTTGCAAACCCAACGGGTTATAAAGCTGTTGCTGCACATATACGTTTTCAGGGGTGGCAGTAAGTGTTTCAATTATTTGCTGCATAATAATCATACTCAGATCGCTGTAAACATATTGTCCCCTTGTTTTTAAAGGCGAGTTTAGTATAGTGGGCCACATTACCTCTTTAAAGTAATCTTTTCTTAAATAATAATTATCATTCACTTTAGTAGGGTAGGCAGCTGACGAATCGGTACTGTGGTCTGTAGGTTGTACTACGTCAACTGTCGGGATATCAGGGATCAGGCCTGCCTGGTGCTCTAATACTTCACGAATATGGATATCATTTTTGTTGATTTTACGGGCATCGGCAAGGTAATCGCCTATAGTAGCGTCCAGGTTTATTTTGCCCTGGTCATAAAGCAGCATAGTTTCCATTGTGGTTGCTGATACTTTAGTCATGGACGCCAAATCAAAAATATCAGTAATCTTATCGGGCAATACTTTACTATAGGTATGATAACCATAAGCTTTATTGAATATCACCTTACCATCCTTAGCAACTAAAACAACACAGCCAGGTGTGGCCTGGTTTAAAATGGCTTCGGCGGCTATATTATCAATCTCCGTAAGATCGGATGAATTAATGCCGGCATCTTCGGGAACAGTATACTGCAAGCGGATCTTATCAGTAGTAAAACCCATGCCTGCTTTGTAAACCGGCGATAAATCCCTGTTTAATTTTTGTGTTATGGCGACACCGCCGAAGATAGCCTGTGCACAAAAAAATGCTGAAACAGGTGACACCCGATTACACCATATAACAGGTACAGAAATATTATTTAATCGCACCAATGCATTGCTGCTCCCAAACAATACAATAATTACACTTTTAATTTTTTGATTATAGTTGATAAAGCTGGTGAGCATCGGGTTACCCAGGTCGGTTTCATTTAACTGGATGATGACAGTATTATACAATTTCAGATCGAATGACAGGTCATCAAGGGTTTTTACTCCCGAATATTCATCGCCGTTAAATGACTGTACATCGCTGTATTTATTTAACAGGCTGTCAAAGCCGGTTGCATAGGGGTTTGAAAAATGAACGCTCGCAATTTTTAATTTGTCAAGGTTTTGCAGAGGGATTATGAAAGAAGCATTATTAAGCAATACGGTCGTTTGCTGAACAAGTTTTTCCTCATCAAGATAAGCCTTGCCAATAAAGGGCGGGTTTTGTGCACATGCCGAATTAAGTAAAATGAATCCTGATAAAATTAAAGTGTAAAACCGCCGGTTACTTTTTCTCATAAACTTTTTCGCCATTTATATATGTTCTTAACACTTTAACATTGGGCAGTGCGTCCCCGTCTATTTTCACAATATCTTTATCAAGGATTACAAAATCGGCATATTTACCCGGTTCAATGCTCCCTTTTTCTTTTTCTTCAAAATTCGCTTTTGCAGCCCAGATGGTCATCCCCCTTAAAGCTTCTTCCCTGGTCAGGGCATTTTCGGGCTGAAACCCGTCTTTGGGGTAGCCTTTCAGATCCTTGCGTTCAACTGCAGCATAAAACGTGTACATAGGATTAATATTTTCTACGGGGAAATCGGTTCCTAATGGTAACCAACCATTTTGTTCAAGTAATTGTTTATATATATAAGATGATTTTAAACGCTTTTTTCCCAGCCTGGCGCCTGCCCAGTACATATCAGAGGTGGCATGTGTAGGCTGCACCGAAGGGATGATACTGTACTCGCCAAATAATTTAATATCATCCGGCGATAACACCTGTGCATGCTCAATCCGCCAGCGGCGGTCGTTTTTACCTTTCAGCACGCTTGCATATATTTTTAATATCACGCGGTTTGCCGAGTCGCCTATGGCATGTGTGCATAGCTGGAAACCTTTACCAGCCAGTTTTTTTGCCACATCCATAAAATGCTGCTGACTGCTTAGCAAAAACCCCCGCCAGTTTTTTTGATCGGAATAAGGTTGTAACAAGCAGGCCCCCCTTGACCCCAAAGCGCCGTCGGCATACATTTTAAATGCACGTACATCAAGGCCGGGGGTTTTATAAACACCGCGTTTAAATAAATAATCATAATCATCCGGGCTGTCGGACAACATCACATACATTCGCATTTTTAACGCGCCTTTATGCTGCAGCTGCGCAATGGTATTCACCATGGTATAGGGTAGGCCGCAATCTTCAACTGTAGTTAACCCCACAGCAAAACAATTGCTTTGTGCATCTAAAAGTGCCGATTGTATAACAGTGTCGGTTGGGGCGGGTATTTTTCGTCTTACCAATCCCATGGCATTATCAACCAATAAACCGCTTAGCTTGCCATTTATAGTTTCAATTTTACCACCAGGTATGATTTGCCCGGGTTTAATACCCGCTATGTTTAGTGCGGCCTGGTTTACCAATACGGCATGCCCGTCAATACGGGTAAGCATTACCGGCCTTACAGGGAATATGGAATCTAACTTTGCTTTATTCGGGAAATCCTTTATTTTCCATTTATTCTGGTCCCATCCGCGGCCAATTATCCAGCCTTCAGGGTTTTTACGCGCATAAACGTTTACCGAGTCGACCACCTCCTGCCAGCTTTTTGTATTTTCCAGCTTAACTTCCTGCAAACTCAAACCATAGTTGTAAAAATGTGCATGGGCGTCAATAAAGCCGGGATATACAGCTTTGCCACCGGCATCAATAACTTCACGCGCCGTGTATTTTTGTTCAAGGGTATCGGCATTACCAACTGCAATTATTTTACCGGCATTTACAACAAATGCGTTGGCAGTGGTAAAATTGCTGTCGACAGTATAAACCAATGCATTTTTAATAAGCATATCTGCATTGTACTCCTTTTGTTTACAGGCAACCGCCAGCAGGAGAAGTATGGGCAAAAGTTTTTTCATGGGGTATTGTATAAAAAGTGGCAAACTACAAAACTATATACAAAATCAAATGCATAAAGTTATGCTATCAAATAATTAATTTAGCGCCTGAAAGGATCCGCCTAATGGCGGAGAAGGGAATTTTTATAAAATGCCAGATATAATCCAGCTTTTACCGGATGCCGTAGCCAACCAGATTGCTGCGGGCGAAGTAGTACAGCGGCCTGCATCAGCCGTAAAAGAGTTGGTGGAGAATGCACTTGATGCCGGAGCTGATAAAATACAACTGATACTTAAGGATGCGGGGAAATCGCTGATACAGGTGATCGATAATGGCTGTGGTATGAGCCTTACCGATGCCCGTATGAGTTTTGAGCGGCATGCTACTTCAAAAATACGCAAGGCCGAAGATTTGTTTGCCATCCGTACCATGGGTTTCAGGGGCGAGGCAATGGCCTCTATAGCCGCTATAGCGCAGGTTGAACTAAAAACACGAAGACATGAAGATGAACTTGGTACTTGTATTTTTATTGAAGGATCGGAAGTTTTAAGCCAGGAAGCTTGCTCGGCCAATACGGGGACATCAATCAGTGTAAAAAATTTGTTTTATAATACCCCCGCACGCCGCAATTTTTTAAAAAGCAACCCGGTGGAAATGCGGCATATCATTGATGAGTTTCACCGTGTGGCGTTATCGCACCCGCTTGTTTTTTTTACCCTTCACCATGACGGGCAGGAAGTTTATCATTTGCCTGCCGCAACACTTAAACAGCGCATAATACACCTGTTTGGCAGGGAATATAATGAACGACTGGTTCCGGTTGAGGAAGATACATCGGTAATTAAACTGCGCGGATTTGTTGGCAAGCCAGAGTTTGCGCGCAAAACACGCGGTGAGCAATTCTTTTTTGTAAACAACCGCTTTATAAGGGATGCTTATTTAAACCATGCGGTGCTGATGGCTTTTAAAGAGTTATTGCCCGAGGATACTTATCCTTTATATGTTTTATTTATTGAGATAGATCCTGCTAAGATTGATATCAACGTCCATCCTACAAAAACAGAAATAAAATACCAGGACGAACAAACCATATATGCCATTATCCGCTCGGCGGTAAAACGCTCTTTAGGCAGGTATAATATTACGCCCAGCCTTGATTTTGACAAGGACAGTGGCATTGAGCATTTGGTTACGTTAAAACCATTGGAAGAAATAGTTGCGCCGACAATTACCTTCAACCCTGACTTTAACCCTTTTAATGCCGATAAAAAAATAGAACGTGAAATTCCATTTTTACGTAACAGCGGCGAATACCGCAGTTCGCCCATTCCGCAAAATTGGGATATTTTGTATGCTATCAGCAAAAAAGAAAGCACGTTACAGCAGGGGATACACGAAGAAAAAAGTATTTCAGTTGATGAGCAGGACATTAGCAAACCCAGTGAGCGGCAGCTGTTTCAGGTGCATAACAGGTTCATCCTTTCGCAGATAAAATCGGGGTTTATGGTGATCAACCAGCAGGCGGCACATGAACGCATTTTGTACGAACGTTTTTTACAGCAATTGCAAAATCATTCGGGCGTAAGCCAGCAAAGCCTTTTTCCGCAATCTGTTACATTAAATAGCAGCGATTTTGAACTATTAAAGGAACTTTTACCCGATATTCGCGCCCTGGGATTTGATATACGGGAGTTTGGCAAAAATACAGTAGTAGTGGATGGTATCCCGGCTGATTTGAACAATGTTGGCGAACACGAACTGCTTGAACAACTGCTGGAAGGTTATAAAAATAACCAGGCTATTTTAAAATTAGATAAACGCGATAATTTGGCACGCTCACTTGCAAGAAACGCTGCAACGAAATCGGGCACAAAGATGTCATTGGAAGAAATGAATTTACTGATAGACCAGCTTTTTGCTTGCCAGATGCCAAACCTTGCTTTAAATGGCAAACTGGTAATTACTACTTTTACCTTAAATGAACTTTTAGAACGATTTGAAAAATAACCGCTATGGCGGTTTTAAACTTTATATTTTATTATGAGTGCAAACAGGCAATCACCATTCGCTAATTTAACACCGGTTGTAAAAAACCTGCTGATCATTAACCTTATTTGTTTTATACCATTCATTGTATTAAGCGGTGATAAATACCAGGGTTTGGTTGTCGATAATTTAGGTTTATTTTATTTTGACTCGCCGCATTTCAGGGTTTGGCAAATCCTAACCTACATGTTTTTCCATGGTGGCTGGACACATATCCTGTTTAATATGTTCGCCTTATTTTCGTTTGGCCCTATCCTGGAATACGCCATTGGACCGAAACGATTTTTCAATCTTTATTTTATCTGCGGTATTGGCGCCGCTTTATTTCAAATGTTGGTGCAGGCCATTGAAGTACATTCGATGACAGGCGGTTTTACCTTGTCATTAACCGGAAGTACGCAAGTTGACCCTGCGGTTTACGATAAATTAGCGGCCATTTATGGCGCCCCAACGATTGGCGCGTCCGGGGCCATTTTTGGTTTGCTGGTAGCCTTTGGCATGCTATACCCCGACCTTGAGCTGATGTTACTGTTCATTCCGGTGCCAATAAAAGCCAAATATATCATCCCCATATATATAATAATTGAAATAGTTTTGGGCGTTGGTCAGTTTGGCGGCGATAATGTGGCCCATTTTGCGCATTTGGGCGGGGCGTTACTGGGCTTTATATTGATAAAAATATGGCGGTACCGATAGGTATAAAATTTGTATTTTAGTATTGAAAATTGCCGCACTGTTTGTATATTGTAAAATACAAAAAGGCAAAACAACTTTTATTAAAAAATGTAGTTATCAGCATATGACGGATTTTAATTTATGAGTACCCTTTGGCAAAATATACAGTACAAAGTGCTCCGTTCGGGCAGTAAATTAAACCTGCTGATCGGTATCAATATTATTGTTTTTTTGCTGGTTAATATCGCGGACGTCTTCGCAAAGTTCCTGTTTAATACCACCGCTATAAGCTATTACACCAACGAATATCTTTTGCTGCCAGCCTACTTGCCAAAATTACTAACCCGCTTTTGGACACCACTTACCTACATGTTTATGCACGCTGGTATCTGGCATATATTGTTCAATATGCTGTGGTTTTACTGGTTCGGGCAAATATTCGAAGAATACCTCGGTAAAAAACGCACCTTGGGGTTGTACATTATGGGTGGCCTGGCAGGGGCGTTTTTATACGTATTCAGCTATAACGTTTTTCCTATTTTTACACATGTCCATGCTGCAGAAGGCAGTACGCTGGTGGGCGCCTCTGCAAGCGTAATGGCGATAATGGTTGCTACAGCAACACTGCTGCCTGACTACACTTTACCCCTAATTTTAATAGGGCCTGTAAAACTAAAATGGCTGGTGCTGTTTTTTATTGTAATTGATTTTTTAGGGATAACCGGGCTTAACGCCGGGGGCGAATTATCACACCTTGGCGGCGCATTAATTGGATTTTTGTATATAAAGCAATTACAAAAGGGCAGCGATTGGATCGGTAATATTGCCAAACTATTCAAGCCAAAGCCAAAGTTGAAAATTGTTTCTAATAATCAGTCAAGAAAAGCTTACGATTTACCGCGACAAGAAGAAATAGACCTTATATTAGATAAAATTTCAAGATCGGGGTATGACAGCCTGAGCAAGCAGGAAAAAGAAATATTATTTCGCGCCAGCAATAATGAAGGCTAAAACCAAACTATTTTTTTTTGATAAGATAATATTATGGTTAAACGTCCTGTTATGCCTCTCATTAATAACCAGTTATTTCGCATCTTTTGTTGATCCCCAAAAAATATGGGAGTTCGCCTTTTTCGGATTGGCCTACCCGTTTTTACTGATAGCCAATTTGATAATAGTGTTTTATTGGCTGCTGCGTAGAAAATGGTATGCACTCATGTCAGTTATTTGTATTGCTTGCGGATGGAATGTGCTGAATAACAATATTGGCTTTCACTCGCCAGGAAATAATAATTACCTGGAAGAAAAACCCACGGATACCAACAGTGTCAGAATGATGACCTACAATGTCCATAATTTTAAACGTTATGGTTCAAAAAATGATATATCGACCAAACATGAGATATTAGAGATCATTAACCAGCAACGCCCGGATATTATCGGTTTCCAGGAATTTTATACGCGTGTACAAGGCCAGTATGATATGCGCGATTCTATTGTAAAGATCATGGGGTCTGGTTTTTACTATTTTGAACCTATCATTTTCAATAGCAGTGAAGCAATAGGATTAGCTATTTTCTCAAAATTCCCGATAACCGGCAGGGGACTGATTTCCTTTTCGGACAAAAAAAGTGAAAATGCCTGCATTTATATCGATGTAAAAAAAGGTGGCCATAATTTTAGGGTTTATAGCGTGCATTTGCAATCCATCCGGTTTGACCCGGAAGATTATAAATATATCAACAGCATTACCGGGGAGGGTGCCGCTGATAAATCATCAGCCCGGCGTTTAGGCAGTAAATTAAAAATCGCCTTTATTAAAAGAAGCGCCCAGGTAGTTAAAATAAAAGCACATGCCGCGCAATGTCCTTACCCATACATTATCTCCGGCGATTTTAATGATACGCCTGCTTCTTATGCTGTTAACGAAATGTCAAAAGGTTTAAAAAATGCTTTCCGCGAACAAGGCTCAGGCTTTGGCCGTACCTACAATGGCAATTTCCCAAATTTCCAGATCGATTACATCATGACCAGCCCTCAATTTAATGTACTGAGTTACCTCATTATCGAAAAAAAGCTATCTGATCATTACCCGGTGAGGAGTGATTTGCAGTTGAAGTAGTCATTGAGTCATTGGGTCATTGGGTCATTGATCAAATACATAGTTTTATTTAAATTATCAATATGAGTAACCGTTTAGAAGATTTGGAAGTATATCAACTGGCCGAGTCATTTTCTGATGAAATTTGGTTTATTGTTTTGGAATGGGATTATTTTGCAAAAGACACTTTGGAAAAGCAATTGGTACGGTCTGCCGATTCAATTGGGGCCAACATTGCAGAAGGATTTGGCCGTTACCATTTTAAAGAAAATAAAAACTTCTGCTACTTTAGCAGGGGTTCCCTTATCGAAACAAAAGGTTGGATAAACAAAGCCAAAACCAGGAAATTAATCTCCGAAAGTCAATATTCTGAATATTTAAATAAACTTAGCACAATTCATTTAAAGCTTAATATTTATATAAAACATATCGGAATTAAAATCGGCAGTCTCCCAAACCAATGACCCAATGACTCAATGACCTAATGACCAACCTATTTTTTCATCTCCTCCTGTATAGCCCGTAAAAACTCATTGGCATGTTGTGAACCGATGATATATACCAGGCCATCCCTGTCGGTTAAATAAATGGCGTCTTTGCCAGCGGCAAAAAAGCGAATTGTTCCTTTTGAGTGAAGATTATATACCGGGTTATTGAATAAATACCTGCTGTATTCGCCCTTTTCAACTTTAACTATGCTGTTAAGGTCAATTTTTACAAGGCGGGTGGTCCATAGGCCGTCTATGAGCACACTTTTATTAATTACGCGGGTGCGATAGTGGAGCAGGAAGCCCATAACTATTGAAATTATAATGATGGCGAAACCCACTACGGCAAGTATGTCGGCTTTGTCCTGTGCGTTTGTAAAAAAGTTAAAAGTGTAAGCGGCAAAACAAAATACGGCCAAAACAAGGCGAATGGTAACTGGTATCCATTCCCTGCCCAGGTATTGCTTTTCAATAAAAACCGGTTTATCGCTCATGAATTTGAAAATTTGAAAATGTGTTAATTTGAAAATGTCTTTTTGCGATTTAAAACTAAAGCTCACGCGAATAATTTTCAAATCTTAGCAAAACTTTGGAAATAACTTCCG